>Ga0268299_1000537_pt1 | contig 112640 bp, 101 predicted proteins | sample NOBtaG_FD_193484 | JGI IMG/M metagenome (GOLD analysis project Ga0268299, IMG submission 193484) | Activated sludge microbial communities from bioreactor in Nijmegen, Gelderland, Netherland - NOB reactor | ecosystem: Engineered > Bioreactor > Aerobic > Activated sludge | place: Netherlands...
TTCTCGACACTTCGGTTTAGTTGATTTTTCTCTGCCATCATCGTTCCTTTTTTAAGTAACGATGAACCAAAACACTCTCTTAGGCAATCACCCTATTTTGTCCAACTTGCGCTGACGGGGTACACCTTTAGTATTTCCCTTTCCAGCTTGAGCTGCTTGATTTGCGCTTTCAACTGCCGGGTTTCTTCCTGCTCTGGCGTCAGCTTCCCATTACCCCGGAATGACTGATCAGCTTCATCCGTCTGGTATTCCCTGATCCATCTCCTCAGCATATTGGCACTGATTTCCAGGCTTCGAGATACTTCCTTCCGATGTCGTATCGGCCCTGACAATACCAGACTGACTGCATCTAATTTGTATTCCTTTGTGTATTGCTTTCTTGCTGTCATTTTCTTCCTCCAATTAAGCTATTTTCTCTTAACTGGACTGTCCGGTTTCATTAAATCAGGTCAAAGTTATAACAACTTCTAAGTTGAAGGCTTGTCGGGTTTCTTTTATCGAAATTGAAGTCAATTCAAATTTGTAATGATGTGTTTTTGCTTTTAGGCTGAGAAAATGAACGATCTAATTTATATAGATAACGAAGAAATTAAAAAATTACCGGGAAAGGGTAAAATCAACATTGAAAAGCTTCCGTCTAAACCTAATGATTCTCAAAACTTACCTACAAATGCGGGTACACTGCGCTCCGTTTCCTCCTGATCAAATCTCAACCGCAACGGGTGCTCAATTTTAAACCGGTATCAACCACTCTTGAACATATAAACAATATCCTTCAATGATACGAGAGGCGACGAGAAACAAATTAATATAATTTTATTTCAAAGTTAGATGCGAACAGATTTCCAATAATTGGATCTCCAATAGATATGATCAAGCCTTGATATTGTGACGCCTTTCTTTTGAGATGCATGCAAGAATTTATTTTTCTCTAAATAAATTCCTACGTGATTTGATGTTTTACCGGTTTTGAAGAACACCAAATCTCCAACCCTTAAATCATTCTGTCTAATTTCTTGTCCAATTTTTGCTTGCATCCACGTTGTTCTTGGTAAATTCATACCGAGTTTAGATTTAAACGTCAGATGCACAAAACCTGAGCAATCAATTCCTTGTCGACTCAGTCCGCCATATTTATAGCGCACACCCTGCCATTCATCATAATGAGAATAGAGCACTTTTCTCATGTTATTGGGATCTAATAATGGCTTATTGACAGTAGGGCGATAATTTTGTTTGTAAATAGACCGTTCTTGAATTGATTCGCAACCAACCAAGAAACTTACGCCAATAAAAATTATAGATCGACCAACATATCTTTTCATTGATGAAGTACTTTCTACTTAAATCAGTTCTTAGCTCTCAATCAAAAACCAAGGAATAAAGGATCTAAATGCGGTTACTATGTGACCCTATGCTGGATAATTTTGATAGAACACACTTAGCCATATCTTTTAATGAAACAATCTCATTAACTCCCCCTGCTGCAATGGCTTCTTTGGGCATCCCAAAAACAACACAACTCGCCTCATCTTGAGCAAAGGTATATGCTCCTGCTTTGTGCATTTCCAACATTCCTGCAGCGCCATCTTTTCCCATACCCGTTAGAATCACACCAATAGCATTCTTTCCTGCGCAATTTGCTGCTGAACGAAATAGTACATCAACTGACGGCCTATGTCGACTCACTGGCTCTCCATGATTTAGTTCAGTTATATAATTCGCACCACTACGTTTGAGTAATAGATGCGAATGGCCTGGCGCGATAAAAGCATGACCCGGTAATATCCTTTCCCCCCCCTGAGCTTCAGTAACTGATATCTTACATATACTATCCATACGGTTAGCAAACGACTTGGTAAATCCTTCCGGCATATGCTGCGTTACAAGTATGCCCGGAGAATCAGGTGGCATGCGAATCAGAAATTCTTTAATCGCCTCCGTTCCACCGGTAGAAGCACCTATTATAATTAATTTTTCGGTTGATGAAATGCGATTTAACACAACCGGTAAAACGGCATCCGCAGTAGCACTTTTTGTAACCGGTATAGACATTTCCCGTTTAAGCCTAGCCGATTTGGCTATACGAATTTTATCTGCAATTTCGGTACCATATTCTTTCAATCCTGACACAATATCGATTTTAGGCTTAGACACAAAATCAATTGCACCTAACTCAAGCGCGCGAAAAGTTACGTCCGAACCTTTCTCGGTCAACGTTGAAACCATGACAACAGGCATAGGTCTCAACCGCATTAATTTCTCCAGAAAGTCAATTCCATCCATTTTAGGCATTTCAACATCCAATGTCAGCACATCAGGATTCATGGTTCGAATCATTTCACGTGCCGCCAAAGGGTCAGCTGCAACTCCAACGACTTCCATATCTGGTTGGCTATTAATAATTTCACTCAATAACTTACGAATAAGGGCCGAGTCATCAACGACCAAAACTGAAATTTTTTTCATATTATGAACTCAATGAAATGCAAGAAGTAGGTTCAATCAAGAAAATAACTCTATTTCTCCACCATTTTCGACTTTGCGTAAGCGTTGACTATAATCTTTTTCACGCTCAGAAATAGTCATGTTACGAGTATTCCGCAATTTCTTTACCATTACCTTACTATTTTTTGGGAAAAAATAGACTTTGCGCGGAAATATATCAACTAAATCTTGTGCTACCACTCTTATTCTTTCAGTTCGCAGAAACTTCAAAACAAAATCTGCATTCCTTTGGCCAACATTCGCAACCGTCAACCCATCCAGAACATTTCCGCCACCAAATACTTTAGCTTCAAGATTACACCTACGGGCACCCAGTTTGAGCAACTGATTAATCAGTATTTCCATCGCATACGTGCCGTAGCGAGCTGAAGCATTCAAGGGGTTACCCATATCCGCACCACCATCTGGAAGCATAAAATGATTCATACCACCGATACCGCTATAACAGTCGCGTATGCAAGCTGCAACACATGAACCAAGTACAGTTACCAAAAGCATGTCTTTATCAGTAACGTAGTATTCGCCTGGTAACAATTTGACAGCTTGATGATTAAAGCTTTTGTCAAAATATAAATTGCTCGCAATTTGATCATCAAGGATCTCAGTCATACGATTATTACCTTTTCCGGTTAGCTAACTCATAAACTGTTTTCTCACGCAACTTAAATAAATCAATAGCATGTTGAAAACTTTCAGAGTGCCCAGCAAACAACAATCCATCAGAGGCTAACAATGGCACAAATTTTTTCAAAATTTTGTATTGCGTTTTCTTATCAAAATAAATCATTACGTTACGGCAAAATATCGCATCAAATGGACCTCGAATTGGCCAATTATCATCAAGCAAATTCAATTTGCGGAAGGTAATCATATTCCGTAACTCAGGACGAACTCTTGCAGAGCCATCATGAGAACCTTTACCTTTCAAAAAAAACTGTTTCAGCTTTTCCTTAGGTAATTTTTCTAATTTATCCAGTGAATAAATGCCCATTTGGGCTTTTGCCAACACATTTGTATCCAAATCCGTGGCCAGAATATGTACAGGTGGAGTATATGACTTAAATGCATGCACCATTGCCATTGCCATTGAATATGGTTCTTCACCAGTAGATGAGGCACTGCACCAAAGTTGAATTTTGTCGTGATTTTTACGTTTCTCTATATGCCTCTCGAGAATGGGAAAATGATGTTGTTCACGAAAAAAGGCAGTAAGATTTGTTGTCAAAGCATTAGTAAATGCTTCCCATTCTTCCGGATTGCCGCGCTCTAAATAGTCCAAGTATTCATCAAAACTATCAAAACCTGTCGCACGTAACCGTCTGGCAAGCCGACTATACACCATGTTCTGCTTACTAGTTGAAAGTGAAATACCCGCATGCTTATATATCAACTTTCTAATACGTTCAAAATCAGCCTGAGTAAAATTATATTCGCGCACTTTACTATCAGAGTTATCTTCGATATTCGTTATTAACCCCATAATTTCCACCCACAAATAAGATAAAATGCTATTTTCCGATAACTGTCCAATATCAAACTAAAACCCAGATACTTCTTTAACAGCGGCAGCCTCATAATCGGTCAAAGTGATACAATCCAACATATTGATAATACAAAGTAATGATATTGCGATAAAGCTCATGCAATTTTTATATGATCTTCTCTTTTTTCATAAAGAATTAAGTATGACCCCTACACAAGCTCCTGCTGAGATGCCATCACCAGAGCTGCAGCATCAAGAATAAGCGCAACTTTGCCATCACCCATAATAGTCGCACCCGAAGCTCCCTGAACTCTACGATAATTACTCTCCAGACTCTTAATAACTACTTGGTGCTGTCCAACCAAATCATCCACAAATAAAGCTGCTTTATGTCCCTCAGCCTCAAGAATGACAAGAATTCCTTTATGAATCTCCGTTACGTTCGGACGCAAATTGAAGAATTCATGCAATGCGATCACAGGGAGATATTCACCTCTTACTTGCACTACACGCCCTTGTCCGCTCACTGTTTTAATATCGGTGGCCGCCGGTTGCAATGACTCGGTTATATAATTTAACGGGACAATAAACATTTGATCTCCCACAACCACAGATAATCCATCAAGTATCGCGAGCGTTAGTGGTAAGCGGATAGATATGCGCGTACCAGATCCAAATGTCGATTCAATATCGATACGCCCTCCCATACTCTGTATATTGCGTTTCACTACATCCATGCCAACACCACGACCTGACACGTCTGTAACTTGATCCGCTGTTGAGAAACCAGCTTCAAATATTAATAACCAGACCTCCTGGTCAGTCATTGCATCATGTACAGGTAAACCACGTTCTTTTGCTTTGGCAAGAATTTTCCCTCTATTTAGTCCTGCGCCATCATCACTGACCTCGATAACAATGCTTCCCCCTTGGTGGAAGGCTCGAAGGGTAATTGTGCCTTGCGCCGGTTTCCCAGCAGCAATACGTTTTTCAGCTACTTCTACACCGTGATCCAAGCTATTTCTAACTAGGTGTGTTAAAGGGTCAGCAATTTTCTCGATTAACCCCTTATCAAGTTCTGTATTCTCACCAACAGTCCTCAACTCCACGTGCTTATTCAGTTTCGCCGCCAAATCACGCACAACTCGTGGATATCGGCTGAATACAAAACTGATTGGCATCATGCGAATTGACATCACGGATTCTTGCAAATCTCGTGTATTTCGTTCCAATTGACTCATTCCACTATACAATTTCTCGAACAACACCGGATCATACTGAGAAGCTGTTTGCGCAAGCATTGCTTGAGTAATTACCAATTCCCCAACTAAATTAATCATTTGATCAACTTTCTCTATACTGACTCGAATAGATGACGTTTCACTAACAGAGGCTGCTGTATTAGTTTTTCCAGAAGATTTATTTGTAACTTGGGATTCATTTTTGGTGCTACATGTATTCAGCAACTGTGCCTGATCCAGGTTAATTTCGGAATCTTCTATATTCCGCGGTGCAGCGGGTGCTCCTGGGAAGAATCCATATCCTGGTGCAGAAGGCGTTTTACACGCCAATTCATCTTCCTCTGCTAAAACTTCTGCATCACGGACTGATTCATTTAGGATCTCAATTTCTGCAACCTTGGTTGAAGTACCATCAATTGTCGTTGCTTTAATTTTAAGACTCGCGGGATCGACCACGAATGCCAAAGTTTCCCAAATATCTTCTTCGCTACTACTTGTAGTCAGTGTTAATTTATAATGCCCCTCCGCATTTACCGGCGTAAGGTTCTCCAGATCCCCCAACCCCCTTAAATTAGAGAATAAATTCTCAAGTGCTGCACTAGTCAAATCCATACTGGAAAACTCGATAATAAAACTAAGCCCTGTGGCAATATTTTCATGAGAAACTTTATCTATACCGACCCCAACATCAGTCTCTTGCGACACTAACTTAGCCTTAGTTTCAAAAAAAGCTGTTTTGGTATCTACTATCGATGGGGTCTCCTGCGGATCCTCACTTAATCTTTTAAGTTCTTCACAAATGGCTTCAGCAACAGTGGGATCAGCTTGTCCTTCTCCACGATGTCCAGCCAATTGTGCTTTGATAACGTCCCCGGCCTTTAAAAAAGCATCGACCATCTCGCTACGTACCTCAAGCTCGCCCTTACGTAATCTGTCTAGCAGTGTCTCCAACATATGCGTCATCTCCGTCATATCTGTAAAACCAAATGTTCCCGCTCCACCCTTAATTGAATGAGCAGCACGAAATATAGCGTTTAAATCTTCCAAATCTGGCGAATTCACGTCAAGTCTAAGTAAACATGCCTCCATATCCGCAAGTAACTCTGAGGATTCTTCAAAAAATATCTCATAAAACTGTTCAAGATCTGTACTCATGAGAAGCCCTATTTCAAGTTAAATTGTTTGATTGACGCTTTAAAGAAAGAAACCCAATACAACAAAACACTTACTCTTTGAGAGTAGAGGTTATTTAAGCCAATTATTCCGCTTAAAAATATTATTTTCTAACCAATAACTTTACCGATTACTTCCAATAATCGTTTGGGATCAAACGGTTTCACTAACCATCCTGTTGCCCCCGCCGCTCTACCTTTTGCTTTTATTTCATCCCCAGATTCAGTGGTCAATATCAAAATAGGAGTATTTTTGTATTGAGCTAATTTCCGCAGTAACTCAAGTAACTTTAATCCGTCCATGCGTGGCATATTGATGTCAGTTAGTATTAGATTAATCTGATGATGGCTTGCCTTATCGAATGCATCTTGACCATCAACTGCTTCAATGACCTCATAACCTGCACCTTTAAGTGTAAAAGTTACCATCTGCCGGATTGATGCAGAATCATCCACTGCAAGTATTGTCTTAGCCATTTATTACTCCTTTGCTGATATTATTAAGTTGCTCGGTAGAAAATGTCCGTTAAGCATTTTTAAAAAAGCTCAACATCGCCCATTTGCATCCCTTGCTGCACAACCGGTTTTTTTTTGCTTTTATTCTTCACCACCTCAACTGCTTTAGAGATTCCTGAATGTATTGAATCCAAAGCTTTCCTTTCAGTTTCTCCCTGCCAAGCACCTTGCCGATCAATACGCTGCAATTCAACATTTAACATTTCCACTTGACGTGTAGTATGAGCAAGCAATTGCGCAACTAAATCACCAAATTGCAAAGAGGTAATTACCATCTCCAACTCTTGTTCGATTTGATTGGCAATAACCATTTGCTTCTCCAATAACTCATTAATGGAGCTACTTGCCTCAGGAGCGGTCATTCTTTCAATAGCTAGAACCATTTCATGATGAGACTCTGTTAATTTACTTATGTACCTGAAATTAATAACTAAGTTATTAACCGCATCACTAACTAGTCTTTCAGCCTGATTCAAATCCTCTTTGATACCCATGAAATATTCATCGGCCGCGTTATTGCATATAACCTTATCGTTATCTTTCAGCGCCAATTTATCTTCAGATTTATTATCAAGTTTGTCGCTAACTGATTGCAGCTCAGTCATAATTTTTTCCTCGCCACTTGTTTTATTCGAAGTCATTGTCGCAATCGTTTGATACAGAAGACCATTATCATGCACCATGCATAAGCTTTATCATCGGCTATCACAAATGCCTTATTCAACAGAGCAAAGCCATAACGTATTTGTTGTATCAATACTTCTTTAGCATCAAAAATTAACGTCATAACATTTACCAACTTTAATTCTGCAGCTCTGCAAAGAATCTAGTAAATTCATAAACATAAAAAATATGAAATCAGCGTTTATGAATAGGTCAAATATGTCGTTAAAATTTTTTACGAATCAATAGGATTCATCAATTCCGATGAGTTATATATCAATACCCAAGCTGAAAAATAATCCGATACCACACTCAATCTAATTTAATTGGCAACCTCATTGATTCGATTTGCCCATCCAATCGCTTGTATCTCGATATCTGCCAAGTCACTCAAACTTAGAAAATCAAGTTCAGCCAATATTAATTGAATCGCAGTAACATCCCCTTTCTCATTAGCTTCTATTAACTTCAGTTCTTGACCTAAACGCCCTTCTCGGTTTAATAGCGCTTGACTCATATCATCCGGGATTTCCAGCTTATCGACAATTTTCTGCATCTCAATACCCAGTAGTACATTGAGCAGAGATAATATTCCTACCATAAAAGCTCTTTCTTGATGATTCTTATCATGGGGTCGTTCCGCTGTTGCAATTAATTCCATTAATTTGCCCCGTGCAGCCGCTGTCTGCATTAATGCATTGGACATATTTTCATTAGACTGATCAGCCGTATAGAGCAATAATTGCACCCATCTTTGCAACTGCTTTCGTCCCATTATCATAATCGCATGCTTGATCGAATTGATTTTTTGTGGCAATCCACTTGCTACAGAATTCACCATTCGCATCAAGTTGTAACTCAGTCCAGGTTGATGCTTAAATTCCTTCTCTATTTCTTCAATATCGTTATCCCCCATCACAAGTGTCAGCAATTTTAATAGCGACAACTTTCCAGGATCTGCCCGTTTTACTGATAACACTTCAGGTTTTGCAAAATAAAATCCCTGAAACATCTGGAATCCAAGTTTCATACAATTACTTTCCTGTTCGCGAGTCTCCACTTTTAACGCCAAAAGCAATACTGGCCAACGATTTAATTCAATTACTAATTTAGAAAGCTCATTTGTCTCCAGTTCAAGCACATTCACCTTAACCACACTGACCAATGGTAGCAATTGCTTGACTTTCTCATTTATGGCAACCACATTATCCAGTGCAAATTGATATCCTTTTTGCTTTAACTCGCTACATCGTTGCATAAAATCGGCTGTCAAAGCCGTTGTCTCTTTTATTTCGAGTATCACATGTTTACTGGGTAGCAAACTAATGATATCGCTCATCACTAATCCTGGATCCGCATTGATAAAGCCTCGTTGTTTACCCAACACATTCTGAATACCCAACTGACAATATGCATTGATGATGACATTTGCGGATGCGGATAAGTCGTTACTAATACTGATCTCCTCATCAGCTTCCTCTTGCCTAAACAGCAATTCAAAGGCCACTAAATTTTGATTGCGATCGAGAATGGGCTGCCGTCCAAGAAAGAAACCTTCCATTCACTCCCCCACACTAATCAAGCAATATAAAGAAACTTCAAGTACACCGATTCTGTTTATTTCTCTAGCTTTCTTCATATTTTTACAAATATATTTTCCTGAAATTCATATAATGGAAAAGATGGTTCTTCATCCCGCTCTTGCTCCAAACTAAGCCAAAGCAGGAATTGCTCTGTTTTTTCCTGTTCGCTTTGCTTGATAAAGCGCTCTATCGGCACGGCTTATAACTGAATTCTGATGCTCTCCAAATGAGCGTAATGCAACACCGGCACTAAAAGTTATTGGTATTGATTCGTTATCGATTTGCAAAGAAAAATTTCTTTCCAAGTTATTTTGTAGTCTCTGAATGATAGTTAATGCATCTTCTAGCTCAACCTCGGGCAATAAAATTACAAATTCCTCTCCACCAAAACGCGCCACTATATCGGAAGGCCGTAGTGTCTCCTTGGCAACCGTAACTAAGTTAATGAGTACGCTATCCCCATATTGATGACCAAAATTGTCATTAATTTTCTTAAAATTATCCAGATCAATTAGAACTACCCCCAATGACTGGGCATTTCTATCGGCTCGCGCTGCTTCACGCTTAAAAATATCATCAAGACCACGACGATTGAATGCACCCGTCATTTGATCTGTCTGCACAAGTCCCCGCAGCTGTTCCAACTCATCCTTTAATAATTCAATCTTCTGCTCTGCTCGTTTCACTTGCTCCTGAGCGGCAAAAACCTCATCACTAAATTTCAACCCTCGCGTCTCGGATAACACGACATCCAGAATTCGAATGATCTCATCAGCATTATGTGTTTTACGAATTTGTTCAGCATAATGTTCTACTTGCTTATAATAATCTTCAGAATCAATCATAGATTTCTGCTCACTTCTAATAGCATTAGTCGATTTAACCAATCTTAATATTCTTTTTTGTTTATGATTAATAGCTTCTTGCATTGCTATCCTCCTCAATTGACGACATTAGATGCGGAACAAAACCAGCGGGAGATAATTCGTTGGATTGCGAAGGAGAACCCGTCCTGGTATATACTGCCATGCCAGTAAATTAACAGAATAGGGTTAGAACAGATGTAAAGAATAAAAAGGGAAATCGGGTGTTATTTACCGATAAGAGCGGCTTCTATACTGACTCAATGGTTCATCTGAAAAAGCATCGATCCATAGTTATAAGGATAAGTTACGTGAGAAACTGTGTGAGTAATACCCTAAATGAAAAACTCTGTCAATCGTCCATCTCGCCATCGACATTAGGCAAAATCCAAAATAATTATTTTTCTTTGATACAATGCTCCACCATTGCTTGCTTGTAATCAATCCGACCAAATGAAACATCTTTTAATTGACCCTTGCGGTCAAACAAAATACACGAAGGTGTTCCTTGCAGTGCAAAGTTCTCGAAAGTTTCAGCCTTCATCGATTTTTGTTCCAGATAATGCCTAACTTGATGCAGCACTAATTTTCTCTGCTCGTTACTTAAGTTCTCAAAATCCGGAAGAAATTCACCAGCATACCGTAACACGCGTTTATCAGTAACCGGCTCAGTTTCCGCCACAACGCGATCCATGCCCACTGCAAAAGGAATTTTCCATGGCAACTTACCTTCGGATAATATGCCATATTGATTCAGCGCCTTGAGTGTTTCACCGATCACTTCACCGGTGGTAATTAATTTTTGCAAATTCTCGAGCGTATTTTTGTCATAATCCTCAAATGCGGTGGCCAAACCGATGACAACCAATCCATTTTGATGATAACGTTCATGCAGATCGATAGCTTTAGGTAATGAATAAATAAAACAGCCCGGACAATTCACCTGAAAAACCTCAATCAACACCACCGAACCCACTAGATTATTTAACACAATCGGTCCTCCCTGCACCCAAGCAGCAACCGAAATATCAGAAAGCGAATGATTATTCATGGTTAAAATAGTTAAAATAAATAAATAGAAACTCTGGCATATTACAGAAGCTGGACACTGTCATGCATTATTTTTGATAAAAACTAATTCGAATTCGCTAGAAATGCGTTACTGGTTAATGAAATCCGATCCGGATGAGTTCAATATTGACGACTTTGCAGCATTACCCAAGCAGACTGTAGCCTGGGAAGGCGTGCGCAATTATCAATCACGCAATTTTATGCGCAATCAAATGAATATCGGTGATCAAGCTTTTTTCTATCATTCCTGCTGCAAAGATCCCGGGATTATGGGTATTGCAACTGTTAGCAGACCCGCATATCCGGATGTCTCGCAATTCGATTCCAGCAGCAAATATTTTGACCTCAAGGCATCATTGAGTAACCCGCGTTGGTTTAATGTTGAGCTTACCCTAACAAGAAGAATCCGTCTGATCTCGATCAAAGAGCTCAGGCAGCATGAGGAGTTGCGCCGTATGCGGGTACTGCAAACCGGTAACCGCTTATCGATCACCCCGATTGATCCGGCCGAATGGCAATTTATCCTGAACCTGCTATGATCTTATTGGATCCTTTCTAAAGAAACCAAATATGGAATGGTGGCTGATTTACCTTCTGACCGGAGCATTTGTAGGTTTCTTCGCCGGTTTGCTCGGCATCGGTGGCGGACTGATCCTGGTGCCCGTGCTGATCACCGTATTTACTGCTCAGGACTTTCCCGTCGATCGCATCATGCATATGGCGCTCGGTACCACGATGGCCACCATCATTTTCACATCAATCACCAGTTTGCGCACTCACCATCAGCATGGCGCAGTAAATTGGCAAATTGTAAGAAATATTACTCCCGGTATTTTTCTCGGTACTTTCGGCGGCGCCACCCTGGCGGGATCGATGACGGGTCAGCTACTGAGCTCTATTTTTGTCATTTTTATTTTTTATGCCGCCACGCAGATGCTGCTGCAATTTCGCCCCAGCCCGATGTTTCAGTTACCTGGAAGAATCGGCTTGTTACTCGCCGGCGGAGTTATTGGCGCACTTTCCAGTCTGGTTGCTATTGGTGGCGGGTTATTGTCAATACCATTTCTTACTTTGTGCAAAATCAAACTTCAACACGCTATTGGCACTGCAGCCGCCATCGGTTTTCCCATCGCCTTGGCCGGAACCATCGGCTATGTCTTAAATGGATTGATTCAACCGGATCCACTTCCTGCCAACAGTTTAGGATATGTTCATTTACCCGCATTAATTTGGCTGGTATCCGCCAGTATGTTGACAGCACCTCTTGGTGCAAGACTTACGCATTCGACCCAAACCGCCATTCTAAGAACAATCTTTGTTGTATTGCTTTATAGTTTAGGTATTAGGATGTTAATCAACTTAATTTAGAGGGGAAGATTTTAATTTATCTTATTGCAGTATTTCAACTGTAAAATTCCAACCCTTTTCCATCCCTGCCTCACCTAAGAAAACATACACTTAATCTCTGAGAATTCAGTTCTCCGCTTCTTAACGGCAGAACTGATGCAGTTGTGCAGTTAATAATTTCGTAGCTTGCAGTGAAGTACTTTACTCCGCAGCTTTAGCCATTTTGATCGCTCGCATCACCATGTCGCGCGCTTCGGCCGCATCACCCCAGCGACCGACACGCACCCATTTTTCCGGCTCAAGATCTTTATAATGCGTAAAAAAATGCTCTATCTGCTGAAATACAATATCAGGAAGATCCTTTCGCTCGGACACATGTGCGTAATAAGGGAAGGTCTTGGTATCCGGCACACAAATAAGCTTCTCATCACCGCCATGCTCATCTTCGAGATGAAGCAGTGCAATCGGTCTTGCGCGCACTACGCATCCGGCCAGGAATGGCGAACGGGCAATAACAAGCGCATCAAACGGATCGCCGTCATCACATAAAGTATGAGGAATAAAACCATAATTAGCCGGATATCGCATCGGTGTATGTAAAATGCGGTCTACAAATAATGCTCCGGATTGTTTATCAAACTCATATTTAACGGGTTCACCGCCTGTGGGTACTTCTATGATGACATTGACATTGTTAGGTACATTGGCGCCTACAGGGATTGCTCTAATATCCATGAAACATGCCTTTCTCGCTTTTGGGGATTAGGAAGAAACAAATACTACGACTACGCGGATCATTACTTTTGTAATTTTAGTGTACTGAAGGCTGGAACGACTGTCAAACATTCGCCCTTGGCATTCGAAGAACAAGTAAAATAGAACGACTAAATGAATCACCGCTTCCGCAAACGACCCTCAAGTGCAAGTCAAATGAACAACCTCGCTCCCCTCAGGAACGAGGAATAAAACCGGTATCGATTAAACCAAATATTCCGCTCACAAATATTTTGTTACGAGCAAATTGAGTGGAATTAACCAATACCATTGAGCAAGCTTAGCTGGCTCTGATTTTACATATTTTTGCTTACATTACTCACAGACGTGGTGTTATGACGCCATTTTCATCGGACAAGATAATTTCTACGCGCCGATTCAGTTGACGATGTTCGGCAGTATCATTTCCGGTAATCGGCAAGGTTTCACCATAACCGCGTGAAGCGACACGATCATTACTAATACCGCTATTCAGTAAAGCCATCTTCACAGCATTGGCACGTCGCTCGGAAAGTTCCTGATTATAATGGTGACTACCCGTATTATCGGTATGCCCTTCAATTAATACCTTATGCTGAGTATACTGTCTGAGAAAATCTGCCAATTTTTGCACAGTCCGAACACCATTCGCTTCGAGCTGTGCCATATTGGTACGGAACAATACATCGTTCAATGTAATCACCAAACCGCGTTCTGTTTTCTTGGCGTTTAACTCCTCCAATTCTTTCTGTTGCTGAGCAATCAGTAATTGATCAAATGCCACCTGTTGTTTGGATTCTTCAGCCTCAGCTGTTCTTGCTTCAAGCAGAATTCGATCACGTTCGACATCGGCATTTGCCACCACTGACTCAGCGATTTTCGCTTTGGCAGTTTCTTGCGCGATGGCAATTTGTTGTTTTGCCATGTAGGCTAGATGATTAACTTTAGCATCGTTTTCTCCTTTGTTTAGCGCAACGTCTGCTTTATCCAGAATATTACCGGCTTCTTTTAATTCCAACGCTGCCATATTGGTAACTTGCGGATTTGCTAGTGCACTGTTGTAATGGGTATGCGCTTGCGCAAGAGAAGGGTTGTGCGGAGTCGAGCTGCAACCGGAAACAGTATAAATAGCGATAACAATCAGAATAGTAGAGAAATACCAACTTTTTTGCATAATAAACTCCAGTGAGGATTACTGAACTTGACGATCAATTTCTTGGCGTAGTGTATGGCTCGCTTCCTGTAGGGCATCTGCCGCTTTCTGTGCTTTTGCAGTGCGCGCCATGGCTCCAGCAAGTTGAGCATCCATCTGCGCTTGTTCTGCCAGCTGGCGGGCAAGCACATAGTCTTTCTCTCCCATCGCGCGTTCGGCAGCTTCCATCTTTTCCATCGCGGACTTAAATTCCACTGGCGCGAATTCACTACCGCCCGCGCTGAGTGCATTATTTACTGCGGTTCTGGAAGCGGCTATCTGCTCGGTAGGTGCCGGAATGCTTTCACAACCAACCATAAAGATGGCACAAATTACTGTGATATTGAATATGCGAATCATGGGGTACGAATTTAGGGAATAAAAATTCTTCATCATTTTTTGATCCATTGGTAAACCTCCTAAAACAATGGTGGCAATAATTACTTGGCTTTTTGTAATTATTGGAAATTTATTGATATCAAAATCCAGACAAGTCTATTTTAGAAATAACCTTTTTAAGACCATCGCTAATAATTAGATGCTTTCTAATGAAAAAAAACAGTACGCTAGCGCACACATCAGTTCAGACGCCGAGATGCAAACCTGTCTAGTAAGAAACTTGGATAAGCTATCTCAATCTGACAGCAGCAAAGAAAGACTCAATTGGGAGTGGTGTTCTGGAATGCTGTCAATTCTCGACAGGATACTCATACAAATCGACATGGAGACTTTGGTTTTAGGCCGCATTACAATACCTCTGGAATATTTCGGACTGAATCCATTCTGTACAGTGATAAAGCGCTTGATAAGCTTGCTGTCTACCGAATCTGCGCAAGATCTCTTTAACCTCAGATTGGAGGGGGGATTAAGCAATTTTCCAATATCTTGGCAGTCCATGTTCCCAACAAGTGCTGATCCGCACCGGAGCCGCTTTGCGGTGTCCCAGCACAATGTAACCGATAGTTAATTTGAAAGAATTTTTAAGTACCCGCTGCTTTTCTCTTATTCGTAAGAAATGACCGTAGCTCTATCAGATGTCGCGCCTTGAACTTAATCCGTGATTGATGCATTGCGAAACCTGTCTTACTGCTTTATTCGGAAAGGTTGATACGCTTGGTCGACTTCATCTGCGCACTGCGCGACAAATAGCCTAAATAACAGCCTGCCAGCACCCCTAAAATCCAGCTGAGAACAACGAGAACAGGCATTAAATGTGAATCGTTTGTATCGCGAAATCGGCTGATCAATACCCCCAACGGTGCCGCCCCCACCACTATGAAAGCGCAAATTCCCAGTGCGCCTTTACTCCATCGGTACACCGCGTATGATAACAACAGAAAAGGTGATGCCATGACTAGTTGAATAGGCCAGGAAATACCACTCCAAAGTAACCCAAAACCAATAAATGACAATAGAAAACCACTGACAAGTGCGCAAAAAATAATGAATATATCGTGCCAGAAATTGCGGGTATGCAGTTCTTTTTTCATCTTAAACACTCATTATTTCCAAACACATTGTTAAATGATTCAGCATGCGCACTTGTTCAACATCGATAGAACTATCTTAAAATTAACTTTTCCGGAAATTATAATGCCAAGTGTCAATCATTCAATAACAATCCCATTGATAATCCGGTTGATCTTAACAACTTGAGAAAACTTTAAGCTATATCGAGAACCTATAATGAATTCAAATTAAAATGCTATACTCGCAAAGCCATTGTAAGCTTGAGAAGGAAGAGGATCAATTTAAATTATAGTTAGATTCTGAATGAGAAAACTTAACAAAATATGTGGCTATTTCTTCTATTCCCGTTATTACATCTACAAAATTTCATAGAATGCTGACAACCGTTGTAATCGCATCGATCAATCATGTTTTACGCAGTGAAAGCTGGGCATCCAGGCGATTGCAATCTTTTACCGGGCAAACAGTCTGCATTCGGACTTTTCCCTTAATTAATCTCAAAATGCTGATCAACACAGCGGGCGAATTACAGAAAGTCGATGATTCTATAAATGCAGATGCAACATTGACATTATCTCCGTTAATGTTGCCAGGATTGTTGGCCCGCGAACTGAATGCATTTGCGCAGATAAAAACGGCCGGCAATCCGGTCTTGGTTGAGGAACTGATTAATATCGGTCAGCATATCGACCTTAAAGCAATCGTTGAGCACGATCTTAGCAATGCAATCGGAGACATACCAGCGCATCGAGTCACCCATGCAGGCGAACATCTGATGCAATGGCAAACAAAAAACATCGATCGCTTTTCTCAGACATTGATCGAATATTTAACTGAGGAAAATGTTTTTCTAATCAAGCCAGACACAGTCCATCGATTTGCAGAAGAGATCAATTGCGTGCAGCTTGATATTGAGCAACTGGAACGACGGTTAAATAAATTGGCGCAATATAGCACCTTCGCAAATGAATAGAGAACGCTATGAAGCGCATTCCTTTTACCGAATGGCACCGCAAAGGGCTTAGGATTGAACCTGAGTAAATAATACTTAAAGTATTCTATCTAACCTTTTTGGCACAATTGACTCCTACCGATTATAGATTTACTCATGCGCCTATTTCGACTTCTAAAAATACAATACGTCGCTTTCCAATTCGGATTGGATGAATTTGTCTTAAATCATAGCCGCCTGCGGGTGTTAAGAATTGTTGTAAAGACCTTAACCTTCTGGAGAAAGCTGGATAAGCCGCGTGGAGAGAGATTACGGTTGGCTTTAGAAAAATTGGGCCCTATTTTTGTTAAATTTGGCCAGATGCTGTCCACCCGGCGCGATCTTTTGCCTCACGATATCGCCGATGAATTGGCTAAACTGCAAGATCAGGTTCCCCCGTTTCCTTTACCGCTCGTATTAGCAGCATTAGAAAAAGAATACGATCAAAAGATCAGTGAAGTATTTTTCGAATTTAGTGACATCCCGATAGCTAGCGCATCTGTTGCACAAGTCCATTTTGCAGTCTTGCACGATGGAACCGAAGTAGCGGTAAAAATATTACGTCCTAATTTGGAACCCATTATCATGCACGATGTTGCATTGATGGATACAGGCGCCTGGCTGGCAGAAGCACTCTGGTCGGACGGCAAGCGTCTAAAATTACGGCAGGTCGTTTCAGAATTCGCCCGCCATTTGGATGATGAGCTTGATCTGATGCGTGAAGCAGCCAACTGCAGCCAATTACGCAGAAATTTTCTGAATTCTCCATTGTTGCTGGTACCCGAAGTCTACTGGGATTATTGCCGCAATGGTGTAATGGTGATGGAACGTGTTAAAGGTACCCCTATCAGTCATGTTGAAAGATTGCAGGCCCAAGGAATCGATATCCCGCAATTGGCACGCGTTGGAGTGGAAATATTTTTTACTCAAGTATTTCGCGATGGATATTTCCATGCCGATATGCATCCTGGAAATATCTTTGTGGGTCAAGATAGCCGGTATATTGCGGTTGATTTCGGCATCATGGGAACACTCAGCGATCAAGATAAAAATTATTTGGCACAAAACTTTCTGGCCTTCTTCCGCCGGGATTACGGGCGCGTCGCACAAGCTCATGTAGAAGCCGGCTGGGCACCTAAAAATACCCGGGTAGACGATTTTGAATCTGCCATACGGGCTGTTTGCGAACCCATCTTCGACAAGCCGCTGAAAGAAATATCCTTTGGGCGGGTTTTGTTTCAGTTGTTTCAAGCCTCGCGGCAATTCAATGTCGAAATCCAACCTCAACTGGTGTTACTGCAAAAAACATTGCTCAATATTGAAGGCCTTGGCCGTGATCTGGATCCGAATCTGGACCTCTGGAAAACCGCCAAACCGTTTCTAGAGCATTGGATGGCTGAGCAAATCGGCTTGCGTGGATTTGCCAGTCGAATACAAAAAGAAGCCCCGAACTGGGCGATTATCCTGCCGGAATTTCCTCGCCTGATACATCAAGCTTTTGCAGAAAACCGCAATCATGCTTTGGAAAAAAGAATGACCGACCTGGTCATCGAAGAAAAACGGCAAAACCGGTTGCTGTTGCTGATTGCAATCTTGCTGGCTGGATTGCTGTTCTGGCAAATATTTCACTGATTCGCTTTAATTCAATATTTCTTCGCGGAGAAAAGTATTCTTCCCGTTAAAACAGTCTTTGCCAGCATAAGTACCCTGCACATCATCAATCCGGTTTTAACAAAAAGAAATACGTTAAACTAGCAACTTATTTTTCTAACCTCATTATTTATTCTTATGAGCTATTATCAATACCATGTTTTTTTCTGCACCAACCAACGTGACGGGGGTGCAAAATGCTGCAATAATTTCTGCGCCCAGGAACTGCGTGACTACGCCAAGCAGCGCATCAAATCGCTAAAACTCGATGGTAAGAAAAGAATCCGTATTAATAATGCGGGCTGCCTTGATCGCTGCAATGAAGGTCCCGTTATTGTGATTTATCCGGAGGAAACCTGGTATACCTATATCGATCAAGAAGATATTGATGAAATCATCGATGAGCACTTGCTCAAGGGAAATATTGTCGAGCGTCTTAGAATCTGATTTACTGCATCCCAATGAATGCTCACTTCCATCCAGGAAGCTTTATTGGTACGGGATCCGCTCTCCAGGTATGAAGTTACTGCAACAATAACAAAATCTACGCGTCATCATTGTACATTCTCATCTACTATTCAGTATCGCCCCGCCCGGAATAACAACATTATCCAAACCATCGCTAGAACTGCCCCAACACAAGTTTTTATGCCACTCAATTGAGTTTTATACTCGTCTCATCGAGTCAAAAAAATCAGAATTATTTTTGGTCCCTTTGATTTTATCTAACAAAAACGCCATTGCATCCATATCATCCATTGGATGCAGTAACTTACGCAGCACCCAGATTTTCTGCAGAACTTCGGCGGCAATCAATAATTCTTCACGGCGCGTGCTTGATCGATTCACGTTAATTGCAGGATATATCCGTTTCTCAGCCATACGGCGATCAAGATGGATTTCCATATTGCCGGTACCTTTAAATTCCTCATATATCACATCATCCATTCGTGAACCGGTATCAATCAGGGCAGTCGCAATAATTGTCAACGATCCACCCTCTTCGATATTCCGTGCCGCACCAAAAAACCGCTTAGGTCGTTGCAGCGCACTTGCATCCACGCCCCCTGTTAACACCTTTCCAGATGCAGGTACCACGGCATTATAAGCACGAGCCAGCCGTGTAATCGAATCAAGCAGTATTACAACATCTTTCTTGTGCTCGACCAAACGCTTAGCTTTTTCAATGACCATTTCAGCCACTTGAACATGCCTAGCAGCGGATTCATCGAAGGTGGAAGAAATCACCTCTCCCTTGACGGAGCGAATCATTTCCGTAACCTCTTCCGGACGTTCATCGATCAATAACACCATCAGAATCACATCCGGATGATTAGCCGCAATGGCATGTGCAATATGTTGCAGCATAACCGTCTTTCCTGATTTAGGGCTGGCCACCAGCAATCCGCGCTGCCCTTTGCCAATCGGAGCAATCAAATCGATAATACGACTTGTAATATTTTCTTCAGCTTTAATATCCCGTTCAAGTACTAGCCGTTCATCAGGGAATAACGGTGTCAGGTTTTCAAAGAGAATTTTCTGCTTGGAATTTTCTGGTGGCTCATTATTAACTTTATCAACTTTGACCAGTGCAAAATAACGCTCTCCATCTTTGGGTGGACGAATCTCGCCATCGATTGAATCGCCCGTATGCAAATTAAAGCGCCGAATTTGACTCGGTGAAATATAAATGTCATCCGGACCGGCTAAATAGGAAGTGTCAGGAGAGCGTAAAAAACCAAATCCATCCTGCAGCACTTCCAGCGTCCCATGACCATAAATATTCTCACCCTTGCGTGCCTGGTTCTTAAGCAAAGCAAAAATCAAATCCTGCTTCCGCATTCGGTTGGCACCGTCAATTTCGTTTTCGATAGCCATTTTTACTAATTCAGTGACATGTAAATTTTTTAGATCAGATAAGCGCATGAGAAAGCTCTTAAAAAAGAATACTTGGGAAAAAGGTAAAGGTGCTGGAAAGGAAAATGTTACAGATGGGGTAATAAAAAAAGCCGCGACGAGGTCTTTATCGGTAAATAACCCACAGATCTATCTGCTTCTAGACTAACGAGCTTAAATATGACTGTCAATAAATGCTGTCAATTGCGATTTTGATAGCGCACCAACTTTGGTGGCTTCTATATTTCCGTTTTTAAAAAGCATTAATGTCGGAATACCACGGATGCCATATTTCGGCGGTGTCAACTGATTTTCGTCAATATTCAGTTTTGCCACTTTGAGTCGCTCGCCATATTCATTGGCGATTTCGTCAAGTATGGGCGCTATCATTTTACAAGGGCCACACCACTCCGCCCAATAGTCAACGAGTACGGGAGTAGTCGATTGTAAGACTTCCGTTTCAAAATTTGCATCGGTAACGTAATGAATATGCTGACTCATAAAATAAAATCCCTCATTAAAATTGTTCAATTCTTGGAATAATAGCCTCAATATTATCTCTGAGACCGGTTTACACGATTATTGGGAAAAAAGCTGTAAAAGAGAGGTATAAAATACCAACCTGATTATGCTATAGAAAAAACTATTAAAAGGGAAGTAGCTACACCGCAAAAAAATGCTTTAAAACCCAATCCTATAAAATTTTTATACAAAATTGATTCAAGAATCAAGTCTCAGGGCTCCAATTGTTGAAATGCCACAATATGATCAATTTCAAGCTTGATACCAATCTTTTCGCCAATGGCATGATTATGGTGACTGGATACCAATGCCAACACCCGCGCTCCACCAGCAAGACGCAACGTATATAAAATTTCTGCACCACGAAATGCTTTGCTCACGATTGTCGCCTGCAGCGAACTCGTATCGTCGTGTACGATATCATCGGGCCGTAACAACACATCCACGTTACTACCCATCACATAGGGATGAGGAATCGCATTCTCTAAAATCCCAAGTTCGACTTCAATCCGTTGCGCACTAATCACTTTTCCGGGAAGAAATACGCCTTGCCCGATGAAGTTGGCAACAAAACGATTCGCCGGTCGATGATACAAATTAAAAGCAGTATCCAACTGTTGCATTTCACCGCGATACATGACGCCAATTTCGTCAGCTATCGCAAACGCTTCGGCTTGATCGTGGGTAACCAATATAGCCGTGATTCCCTGACTCTTAATAATTTCACGAACTTCTATGCTTAAGCGTTCACGCAAGCTAATATCCAGATTGGAAAAAGGCTCGTCCAATAACAATAGCTCCGGCTTGGGCGCCAATGCTCTCGCCAATGCCACGCGTTGCTGCTGCCCACCCGATAATTCATGCGGATATTTTTGCGAGGCTTCAGTCAAATGCACCACATGCAGCAATTCATCGACACGCCGGGCACGTTCCGCCGCGGTTAAACGATGCAGACCAAAGCCGATGTTGGCAGTCACATCCAAATGTGGAAATAACGCATAATCTTGAAAAACCATGCCGATACGTCTTCGTTCCGGCGGCACAAAGACATCCGCGCTACTGACACAAACTCCGTTCAGGAAAATTTCCCCGCCCAACACGGGCTCAAATCCTGCAATACAGCGTAATGCCGTGGTTTTGCCACAGCCACTCGGCCCTAGCAAACAACCTATTTTCCCTTTCTGCAAAGTCAGGGTTAAATCATGAATCACACCCTGCTTGCCATAAGCTTGCCGGACGTTGTTTAATTGCAACAATGGGGTGCTCATTACTTTATTTCAGTTTGCCGCATAAATAAATAGATCGGTATCAATCCAGCCAGTATCAACGTAACCGCCGGCAAAGCCGCCTGCTCCCATTGGCCTTCCGAAGTCATTTCATAGATTCTGACCGCCAGCGTGTCCCAACCGAATGGACGGGTCATCAGCGTAATCGGCATCTCCTTCATGACATCAACAAAAACCAAAGTGGCAGCGGTAAAAATGCCCGGTTTCAATATGGGAATATGCACTGTCCTGATCATTGTCCAGCCATGCACACCCAAACTCATCGCCGCCTCATCAACGCTGTGCGTTATCCTTTGCATTGCGCTGTCAATGGGATAATGACTCACAGCCATGAAGCGTATCAAATAAGCAATCAACATGATGGCCAATGTACCCTGAATCAATTGACCTGTTTCTATTTCAAACCAGTGTAACGCCAATTCACCAAGCTGCCCATCCAGCCAGGTCAGCGGCACGTACACGCCAATTGCCAACACTGCGCCCGGTAATGCATAACCAATGGTTGCGATACGCACTGCATAGCGCGTGACAGGATCAGAATAACGCCGCACCGCATAAACCATGGCAATCACAACCAGGCAGATTAGCAAAGCCGCCAGACTGGATAATGTCAGGGAGTGCCAGAGAAATTCCAGGTAACGGTCTACATCATAATCCTGTGTAAACGACTGCATGGCCCAATAGCACAATTGTGCAACAGGTAAAAAGAACGCAAAAAACAGCACACTCACCACAAAGCCGATGACCATCCAATTATGCCATCCGGTCAACTGAATGCGGTGAGCGTGCGCACTTCTTTTAGTTTCTGCGTAACGCATACGGGCTCTGAACTGCTGTTCCAGCACAATCGCAATAAAAATTATGATGATCAACAAAGAAGCCAGTTGAGAAGCGGCATGCAATGAAAACATGCTAAACCACGCCTTGTAAATAGCTGTGGTAAACGTATTGTAGTTAAACACCGCAACCGTTCCGAAATCCGCCAATGTTTCCATTGACACCAGCATGATACCGCCGGCTATCCAGGGGCGCGCCATAGGCAACACTACTTTGAAGAAACCCTGCCTGCGGCTGAAGCCCAGTGATTGCGCAACCTCTAACGAACGCTTGCCCTGGCTCAGAAAAGCATTCCGTGCCAGTAAATAGACATAGGGATAAAAAGCCAGGGTCATGACGATAATAACGCCCATCCTGCCACGGATATCCGGAAACCAAGATAGATCGGAATCCAGCCAAACACGCAATGTGGTTTGTATCGGGCCGGTAAAATCAAATAAACCCAGCGCTACAAATGCGGTTACATAAGCAGGTGTCGCCATCGGCAATAACAACGCCCAGGAAAAAAAACGCCGTCCGGGAAATTCATACACCGCAGTAAACCAGGCCAGGCTGATACCCAATAGCGCAGTCCCGATGATCACGCCCAATACCAGCCAGAAGGTATTGAGTAGCAAAGGAATCAGTGTGGTTTCAAAAAGATGTCGCCAGATCTCGTCTGGCGGAGCCAGCACGGAGGAAAGAATTACGCCAATGGGCGCCAGTACCAGTGCAGCCGCGATAAAAGGCACCCAGCGCCAATTGATCATCAAACGTTTGAAAAAAGACAGAACAAAAAGAAACTTGCGTATTCAGGAAATTGATTTTGCACCATTTCAGTCTGCATCAACTTCCTTACTTACGCGGTTTTTAGCGGTATCCTGCACGATCCATCAGTTTTACTGCGGTCGTCTGCAATTCTCCGGCCTTGATCAGATTCATTGGGTTTTGCTTAAAGCTACCCCACCCCGCTACAAATGGATCTGCAGCAATTTTGGGATTAACCGGATATTCCATATTCACATCCGCGAAAAGGTTTTGTGCTTTATCGGATGACAGGAATTCCAACAGCTTGATCGCGGCTTGTTCGTTGCGAGCATAGCGTGTGACGCCCGCACCCGAGATGTTGACATGCACGCCACTGTTATCCTGATTGGGCCAGAAAATCGCCAGCGGCAAATTGGGATCATTTTTCATTAAACGGCCAAAATAATACGTATTGACCAATGTTACATCGCATTTTCCGGCCGCTACAAACTCCAATGCCCGAGTATCATCGGACAATGGATCGGTGGCCAAATTAGCCACCCACCCTTTGACGATCTTCTCCGTCTGCGCTTCGCCATGCTCGGCAATCATCATTGCCACAAGCGATTGGTTGTATACTTTCTTCGAAGTACGCAAACACAACCGTTTGCTCCACTTGGGATCCGCCAGACCTTCATACGTTGATAGTTCCGCGGGATCCACTTTCTTCGTGTTATAAACCAGAGTCCTGGCACGGATGGATAGCCCGAACCACGCATTGCCCGGATCGCGCAAATGCGCCGGAATATTGCGCTCAAGCACCTCGGATTCAACAGGTTTCAACAAGCCTTTCTGCGCAGCTGCCCAGAGATTACCGACGTCCGCAGTTATCAGCATATCCGCCGGGGTATTTTTTCCTTCCGCCTCCAACCGGGCAAGCAACGCGCCTTCATTATCCGTGGTGTATTTGACTTTAATCCCGGTTTCCTTGGTAAAAGCATCAAACATCGGCTTGATGAGCTGCTCGATCCGCGCTGAATATACAACTACCTCGTTAGCATGCACGGGCTGAACAACCATTAACGAAAAAACAAAAGGAACGACAATAAGAAAACGGCTTAAATTTAGACTTGCCATGAGAGAAATTCCAGGAAAAAAAGTTATATCAATCGAATTAATCAATGACGAATACTATAGTATGAATAAGAATAATTATCAATTAAATATCTATCGTGAAGAACTGCGAGATCCCGATCAATTCTCGGTTACCGGCTGCAACCATGAACCTAATTCCTTCCGTCCCATCAGAGGCAATTTAATGGCGAGCGGATTCCAATTCAGGCCAAAAGACAGGCCCAGGAAATTGAATTCAATACCCTCCACCGCACTGACCAATACGCCCAGCAAACCAAAAACGGAGATCTGCAAACCACTGCCGCTCGGCGCATGGGAAATAAACCGGTAACCGAGATAATCCTTGCCAATCGCGGTCGGCGGCAAATCCAGCTGCAACTCTGGCACCGCGCGTGAAACCCAAGCGGTAAACGTATTGGAATTCGGCCCCGGCCACATGGTGTAATCTTTCATGTAAGGATAGCGATTAGCCGCCAGATCGATTTTCTCGATCAATGTATCCACCCCGTCACCGCGTAAATCTGCCAAAATCTCGGGCATATTACCGTACCAGCGCCGGTCAGGCGCATTCTCATAAACTGCCAATACCGACCTCTGGCTACGTCGCAGCCATCCGATCACTTCATAAATGGTATAAGACTGAGCTCCCGTGGGTTTCACGGCAATCCAGGTATGAATCCCGAAATAACCGCGCCAGCCAAAAGCGCGCGCACCATAAACCTGGATAATCGCCTCAGAATTCGTGGCCGGATCAGGCGCTATACCGACCGGCGCGCGGCTCGCATTCCACCAGTACTGTGCCTGCGCGTGCTGCGAAAAAGACAGCCCGGCAAACAAAACGATCACCCAACAATTCAATAAAACAGAACGATCCACACCCCGCGCAACCCATCCTAACATCTTGAGAAAATCCGTTTAAGTCAATGAAAATTTAAATGCTAGATTGAGGAGCACTAAAGAATTCGGCCTACTAGAGAAACTTTCTCATCCAACCAAACATCTTCTGGACTGATAAACCCTTTAGAGTTAAATTCGAACTCTTTACCTGCTCGGGAAAAACACTCGTGCACCAATTCCGAGCAGATATATTCCCGGTCTTTTTCCTTCTTTCCAATACCCAGCGTAATGCGCGCCAGAATCTTTGCGATTTCGTCTTTATCATAGGGTTGCGTCAGCTCGTCTATGCCAAATGCTGCAATCCCTTCGACCGTTGAAGAATTCACATCTTTGCAGCGTGCCAACACTACCCGTCCTTTATAAGGCTTTCCATCTTCATAATCATCCAGGTACTTGGATAAAGGCGCAAAACGCACCCCCATGTCTTCGACACTTTCCAATAGTAAAACACGATCAATTGAATCGAGCCGAAACACTATCCCTACATGACTCCAAGGACTTTCTGTGACTTTTTGTATTGCTTTGGAAACCCAATAATCACCGGAAGCAAAGAGAATATCTCCGGACTTCAGTTTTGCCCGTAGATCCAAGTAAGGAAGAACGGGGAGTGCCTTGATGTCTTTATTTTCAATATGAGCAGCCATTATTTACTCCTTTTGTTGTTAGTGATGTAGGACGCTTGAGTTCAGCGACACCCGTCAAGGTGCCTGCTGAAGCGAGTCATTAACTCTTAGCGCTCGAACCTGAGCATCAAGATCGTTGAACGAAAGACGCTGAAGCGGTAATGCCTCTAGTGAAGCGAGAGAGATCGATTTTTTGTGCCGAAAATTTCTTATTTAATAGTTCCGTCGTACAAGTCAAGAAGAACCATTGACGTGTATCTAGGGGATCAGCCCCATCCCGATCTTGCGCCGCAAACACACAGAACACGTACACATCAGCAGAGCGAGTGGCTTCTACATCGTAAGTATTGGTTTTCGCATGCCACGCCTTCTTATGCGCGATATCGAAGCGGATGGGACTCAAGACTTTCTGATTCCATGCTTGCAGGTAGGCTGCCGACTTGACCTCCACCTTCAGGTCCTCTCCCGCATCCAAGTCGCATGCGTCCCATTCAATCCTCGGTGTACCGGTACATCCTAGTGCCTTTGCCACTAAGTATTCGGCCAATACTCCTCGCTGCGCGTTCGATAGAAAGTTTGAATACGTCCAGGTCCAAAATTCGTTCTCAGAGATCCCTGTCATATCCATAAGGGCTAACGTAATATATACGACAACAAATGTCTTATTATTGGGAACGGAATATCATAAACGCGGCTAAGCATATTTTAGAATTTGTTTTTTTAGGCACTTTGCAAGAAAGCATCTTCTAATACATATACCAAACACACCATTTACTTTACCCTCGTTCAAGCAATACCGAGATAAAGAAATGCATAGTCACTACTCATCCACCCGTTTACCCAGCATTTCCGGCAGATCACGCAAGAAACGCCCCGCCCCTGCCATCTGACGCCGCAACATGATCCAGTCTTCCGCTCTTTTTTTGGCGTCCAAACAGCGCATCAAGCGGATTCTGAGCGCTTCATCCTGATGGTTCAGGATAGCCGCCCACAATGTGTCATCCACATTATAAATTTTGCCTTCTTGCAAGCTGACAGGAATGATTTGCTCGGCCGGAACGGCCAGATCGGCAGCAATGGCGCGCACCGCGGCGGTTATATTTGCTGACTTGATGTTCGTGGTATCGGTTAAATCATAGGGCGGCTGCCATTCATTTGCCGGGCGCAGCCGATCTATAAAACTAACAACAACCAGCAACGGCGCAGGGCGCCGGTCTATCCGAGCGGCTTGATAGGTGCGCAAGGCATCGAGAAATTGCCGTTCAACTTGCCGATCCGGACGATTGGCTGGAGTGACCCAAAGAATCAAGTCTGCATTCCCCGCTGCGATCAACATTGATTTGCTGTCAAAAAATGAGCTGTCGCAACCGGGGCTATCGAAAATCAGCGCTTGAGTGAATCCTTCGCGCGATAATACGAACGGTTCAAGCGTTTGTGTCGTACCCGTCAAAACATCGGTAGCGGTTTTAAGCTCTCCAAATAAGGCATTGATTAAACTGGATTTGCCCGAATTGGATCGGCCTAATACAAGAATCCGCAAGGGCTCGATCGCCAATGCCGCCGTTTGATCGGTCTGTTTCATATCTGCCTTGGACTCCGGTGTGGCAGACTCCACTTGATCTTCATCGCCGAGCGCCAATCGTCCGCTATACAGATCGATGGCGTAATAACCCACTTTGCACACATAGGCACGTAGAAACCAGCGATGCAATTCATGCCTGGCCTGATCAAAACTGCGCTCGCGCAAATGCCGCCAGGCTTCGCTCAGTAAGGCATTAATCGGATTAATCAATATGCTGCCGGCGCGGTATACATTGAACATTTTTTCCGCCTTGGCTTTCCAACGCTGGATGCGAAACAGATCGCCCACGGTCAGGCGGTTGCTGAAGGGTATTTTTTCTGCAATATCCCTGCGCAGCTCGCGACTGGCCCGCTCGATAATCAATAAAGTATGCGGCAAGGTCAGTTCATAAAGTGGCTTCTCAACCTCCGGATGATAACAATGCGCCACCGTTTCCATCGCTTTTTGCCCCAATTCCGATATCCACCGGCCATCTTCAAGCGGCCAATCCTCCGGATTACAGGTTGCGGCCAGCGCTTCAACCTGTTGCCATACCGCGTCCGCACGGGGCGGCCATTCCGGATTGGGTTCGGTCGACATATTCATCAATAACTGACGTTCCTGCCGCACGAGCAATTGTTGTAAGCCATAACCCAGCACGCCGCACACCACCATCGCGATCAACCAGTACAGCAGATTTCCGCTTTGCCACAGCCAAAGCACGCCAAAACCCAGTAAGGCCAGCACGGGCAATAACAGCAGAATGATTACCAGTAATCGTAACGGATCAACGGTTGGCAGCGGTTTTTTCATTTGGATTGACTCCGCAACCGTTCTTTGAGCAGGGAGGTGCCCTGTTCCAGTTCCTGCGTATAAATCCTGCGTAACGTTTTTTGGTCAACCTTCAAGCCATCCTTGCGCCTGGCAAAAAAATAGATCGCCGCTTTTCCTAATGCATAAGTGGTCGCGCCGCTGGAACTGGCGCCCCATACGGCACCTATCGTTTGCCCCCAGAAGGGAATCACCTTGACTACAGCGCGGCTCAGCACGCGCGTAAGAAAACCGGACGCGATCCCTGCCCCCGCTAATCCGAGAAATTCTGTGATTGTGCTTCTATCCCAATACTGCCCATAAAGCCGCGCAAGACTGTGCAAAAGTTTGGCCTGCACCGCGGACACGGCCACCAGGTCCACCACCGGCAAAGCGCCCAATCCTGCCGCAGTGAGCGAATAACCCACAATATGCTGGTGCGCGGTGCGCGCATACAAATCATGCACTTCTTTATCGCCGCTCAACTGATGTTGTAATCCTAACGATGTCAATGACTCGATCGCTTGCCACAAGGCTTCCAGTCCATAATCATGCGGTTCAAATCCATCTTCAGGCAGGGTTAAATCCACAGCAACCCAGCGCATGGGTGCAAAACCGGGTAATTTTTTCAAAGCATCGCGTTGTGCCTGCAAAGCGCGACGCAGATCAAGCGGAACCGTTTCCGGCAAGAGATCATCCTCATAAGGCCAAGGATGCACATGACCCTGTCCGTTGGGATACAGTTCATGCAAACCGGTTTGCACGATCAGCACAGGCCATTCAGGGTGATGCTGACGGATGGCATGCAGCATTTCAAACACCGCAACCTGATTGATATCAGCCACTTTCATCACGGCAACCAGCAAATGCGCCTGGGATTCGCAATATTGAATATCGTCACCCGGATCATAGGCCACTTCACCCAAGCCGCGCGTATCCAGAAACCTCACAATAGGGATGTCGGCGGGAAAATCATAAAAACGGGAATTGCGCGTGCACGGTTGAAAACCATTGCCGATCTCGGCCGCTGCGCTACCGGTCAATGCCCGGATAATCGAAGTCTTGCCCGCCTGTGTTTTGCCCAACAGCCATAACACCGGTACCGGCATCTTGGCTCGCGCTTCACGCAAAGAGGCTTCCAGCAAGTTTTCGTCGACTCTGGGCTCCAGCAAAGCCGCCCGCAATTGCTCCCAGTAGTTCGTCCAGTTTTTCAGATCGCTTAATTTCATCACGTTGTCATCTTATCATCAGTAAAGACGAAGTTAAGTTTGAATCATCACGCATGGTGATCAAATCCATGCAATTTTTTAATCTTTTAACGGGAAAAGAAGGCATAAAAGGCGTTATTACATCATTTTTACCCCATCGCCCGGCTGTTAGAATACTTATTATTTAAACCATAAAAGAAAAAAATTGACCTTTGATATCAAATAGGTTACTTATGCAATTTGAAGTTCAATCTTAAAAAGGGGAAGACCAATGAAACTGAGTAAAAAAATGCAAAGCTTTTTTTCTTTGACCGCTGCCGCAATACTCATGACCACAGCGCCTGACAGCGCAAACGCCGGAACGGAACCCTTTATCGGTGAGATAAGTTATGTCGCATTCAACTTTGCACCGCAAGGTTGGTATCAATGCGATGGACAAACCCTCCCTATCAACCAGTATCAAGCGCTCTTCTCTTTGCTGGGCACCAATTACGGCGGCAACGGCACCACCACTTTCGCCCTGCCTGACATGCGCGGCAGAGTTCCCGTGCATCAGGGACAGCATCCCGGCGGTTCGATGTTCACCCTGGGCCAATCCAGTGGCGCGGAAAACATGACACTGACTGTGAACAATATGCCGGCCCATAATCATCCGGCAACGGCGACCTCGGCTTCCACCTCAGCCTTGGCACCGGGCGGTACCGCAACATCGACATTAAAAGCGGTCAATAGCGACGCGGACATAAAAACCGCAGCAGGAAATTCTCTGGCCAATGCCAAAGGATTGAACAGTGCTTATTCTGCCTCCGCGCCGAATGTCAGCATGAGTCCCGCTTCGATTGAGACCACGCTCGATGGACTCAATATCGTCACCACGACAAGCACCAACGTCGATATCGGTGTTGCGGGCAGTTCTCAACCTTTTTCGGTAATGCAGCCGTATACCGTTGTGAATTGCATTATTGCCTGGAATGGCATTTATCCTTCGCGACCCTAGTCTTGTTCAGTGCGGTTATTTGATATTCCTGCCGGCAGAAAATGAGAAAAGCTTTATGGGTGTTTCTGTGCACCGCGACTTTTCTGTCTGAAGCCTGGGCAGATAAAGTAAGCGGCGCAACTATACCGGCAAGCCATCACACAGTCATGCAAGATGCGCAGAAAGCATTGGCGTCCGGCAATTATGAGGAAGCCTTTAACCAATATCATGATGCTGCTGTACAGGGCAACAATGCTTTGGCGCAGTTTTCACTGGGCCTGTTCTACCAGAATGGCTGGGGACGTAAAATCGACCCCGTCATTGCGTGCCGGTGGTTCGAACAAGCGGCGCAAGGCGGCATTCCGGTAGCTCAACATTTAACTGGCGTGTGTTTTGACGAAGGAATCCATCAACCGGAAAATCCGGTTACTGCGGCCCACTGGTTCCAGAAAGCAGCCCAGGCAGGACACCTCTATTCGTACTGCCATCTCGCCAATCTGCTGATGACTGGACGAGGCTTCCCCAAGGATCCCGTAAAGGCGCTGGAACTATGCCACCCTGCGGCACAGCAAGGCTCTCCCCCCGCACAACTATGGATGGGAAAATTTTACCTGCAAGGCGATCCGGCCATTCGGAATAAACAGGAAGCTTATCGCTGGTTTGCAGCCGCCGCGCAGAAACAAGCGCCTGAAGCCTTTTATTATCTGGGTCTGATCATGCAGAGTGATTCATCAGGAAAACATGCGCCGCCAGAAATCAGGCAAATGTTTGAACAAGCCGCTGCGTTCAAATATGTCCCCGCCTATTTTCAGGCAGGCAAACATTTTTACGATGCGAAACCGGATCCGGAAACCGGTCAATTATCCGCAGAACATCTGGCCAAAGCTTATCTATGGCTTTCAGCAACAATACAACAATCTCAAGATCCGGAAGAAATCTCGGTTGCAAAATCGCTGTTGCAGCAGATTCTCGCCGTCATGCCGGAAACATGGCTAGCCGAGCTTGATCAGAAAATCGCACAGCATTTACAGGGAAATTAAGCAGGGGCTGTTTGATGAAATCCAATCGCAGCGGTATCCAAGCGATCATCTCGGAAACGATCACACTTGAATAGTATATTTTCAGAAACAATGATTAGCCTGAAGTTTTAGAACATTCAAAGGAGTCACGCAATGACCACTACAAATTTCGATAGCGATCCGCTAGTCACTAACGATGGCGTTACTTCGGCCACCTACAGCGGATGGACATTTGGTGCCAGTAGCGCAGTCAATTTTGCAAATGCCAATTCTGGAGAGCTTTCGGTGCTTTTGAATCAATCCGGCGGACGATCCATTATTTCCAATTATGGCGGCGCCAGCGTAACCGATTTTTACTTCAAATCTTCGGACGGCTCCGATTTTCAGCTCAATTCATTCAAAATTGACAATGGTCCTAATGGTGCTTCAAGTTCTTTAACCATCGCCGGTTACAGGGATAACGCTCTGATCGTGAGTGCGGAATCCGTCAATTTAATAACCAGCGACGCAGCTGGAAATATTACTTATACGCAGCAAGACAACGCCGGATCAAGCTATAGCGGACTACTCGCTTTTAATTCTGCATTTAACAATATTGATGAAATACGTTTTGTTTTTGGCAGTGCGGTAGAACTGACCGTTGATGATATTGACATTTCAGCAGCGGTTGTCCCTCCCACGATCACCTCAGCCACTTACGACGCCAGCACCAATTCGTTGATCGTCACGGGCACCAACATGGTTGCTACCGGCGGCGCACTGAATGATATCGATGTTTCAAAACTGACCCTGACCGGACAAGGCGGCGCAACGTATACGCTCACTTCGTCCAATGTCGAAATCACTTCAGCCACTCAATTCACGGTTGCTTTAAATGCCATCGATCAGATCAATGTGGAAGGATTGTTGAATAAAAACGGTACTTCTTCGGTAGGCGCAACCACTTATAATATCGCAGCAGCGGCTGATTGGAATCCTGCTCAAACCGGTAACGCCGATGCTACAGGTAACGCAATCACTGTCAGCAATGTGCAAACACCAACGATTACCTCTTCCACCTACGATGCCAGCACCGGAACCCTGGTCGTTACCGGATCAAATTTCGTTCAAGCGAGCGGCGCAACCAATGACATCACAGCCAACAAGCTTACATTTACCGGCGAAGGCGGCAGCACCTACACATTAACGGATAGCAGCAATGTTGAAATCACCTCGGGTACGGCTTTCACGGTTACGCTCAGCGCCACCGATAAAGCCGGGATCAATCAGATTATTAACAAGAATGGCACCAGCTCCACGGGCGCCACAACGTATAACTTAGCCGCCGCCGATGACTGGAACACCGTAATCGGCAATACCGATATTTCAGATGCGACCGGCAACGGTATTACGGTTAGCAACGTAGTCGCACCCACGATCACATCCGCCACTTTTGACGCCAGCACCGGGGCGCTGGTGGTCACCGGCAGTGGCTTCCTAAAAGCAAACGGTGCCACAAATGACATCGATGCCTCTAAACTGACTTTTACAGGTGAAGGCGGTACCACTTACACATTGACCGATTCCCCTGATGTCGAGATCACCTCCGGCACGGCATTCACCGTCATCCTGAGCGGCACTGATAAAGCCGCGATCAATCTGATCGCCAACAAAAACGGCACAGCGTCAACCGATGGCACGACCTATAATCTGGCTGCTGCGGAAGACTGGGCAGCGGGTGCCGATGCATCCGTCAGTGTAGTGGACACGACTGGCAACGGTATTACGGTGGCCAATGTTGCTGTGCCTGCGATCACTTCAGCTACTTACGATGCCAACAGCGGCGCGCTGACGGTTACAGGCACCGGTTTCCTGAATGCCAGCGGTGCCACCAACGACATTGTTGCCAACAAATTTACGCTGACCGGCGAAGGCGGTTCCACGTATACGCTGACCGATTCCAGTAATATCGAAATCACTTCCGGTACGGCATTCACCATTACGTTGAGCGCGACCGACAAAGCCGCGGTCAATCAGATCATCAATAAAAATGGCACGTCTTCGACCGCCGGCACGACCTACAATCTGGCCGCTGCGGAAGATTGGGCCGCCGGTGCCGATGCGGCGGTTACCGTAGCCGATACGACAGGCAATGGCATCACCGTATCCAATGTAGCTGCACCAGCCATGACATCGGCAACCTATGATTACAGCAGCAATGTACTGACCGTCACCGGAACCGGCTTTCTGCAAAATAGCGGTGCCAGTAACGATATTGACCTGTCCAAGCTGACCATTACCGGAGAAAGCGGTGCGACTTATACGCTGACCACCGTCACGGATGTGGAAATCACATCAGGTACGGTATTCTCGGCAACATTGACTGGCGCGGATCTGATCAATGTTGAGTCGCTGCTGAATAAGGATGGCACATCGTCGGTCAGCAGCACGACCTACAATCTCGCGGGCGCCGAAGATTGGGCAGCGGGTGCCGATGCCGCAGTAGCGGTAGCCGATCTCACCGGTAATGGCATCACGGTCAGCAACTACACCGTTCCGGCGATTATTTCCGCTACTTTTGACGCCAGCACTCATGTTCTGACCGTAACCGGAAGCAACTTTGTTGCCAACAGTGGCGCGAGCAACGACATTGCAGTTTCCTTGCTGACATTAGCCGGCGAAGGCGGCAGTTACACATTAACTTCTTCGGATGTTGAAATCACCTCGGCAACCGCCTTCAGCGTCACGCTGAACGCAACCGACCAATTGGCCGTGCACGGCTTGCTGAACAAGAACGGCACCGCTTCTTCCGGCGCAACCACTTACAATATCGCGGCGGCTGAAGACTGGATGGCCGGAACCGCAGCTTCCAACACTGTCGCCGACCTGACAGGCAATGGCATCACGGTAAGCAATGTTCAAACACCTACAATCACTTCGGCAACCTACGACTCTGATTCGGGTATCCTGGTCGTTACCGGCACCCATCTATTTAACAAGACCGGCGCTAATAATGATGTGGACATTTCCACATTAACCTTGACCGGCGGCGTTGCCAATGCCACGTATACCATCACCAGTTCGTCGGATGTGGAAATCACTTCGGCAACTTCTTTCAGCGTTACCCTATCCGGCGCGGACAAAACCAACGTGGATGCATTGCTGGACCAAACCGGCACGACCTCATCGGGGGGTTCTACCTATAACCTGGCCGCTGCAGACAACTGGCTGGCGGGTGCTGATTCTGCGACTGATATTAGCGACACGATCAATGCAATAACCGTTTCAATCAATCCAAGAATCACCTCAGCGACTTATGATGCATCTTCCGGTGCCTTAGTCGTCACCGCCACTAATCTGCAAGCCAATGGCGGCGGTGCCGACATCGATGCATCGCTATTTACTTTCACCGGTGAAGACGGGACCACTTATACGCTGACCGATTCCGCCGATGTCGAAATCACTTCCGCCAGCGCATTCACCATCACGTTAAGCGCTACCGACAAGACCGCCATCAATCAGATCGTCAATAAAAACGGCACCGCTTCCACCGGAGGAACTACTTACAATCTGGCTGCAGCGGATGACTGGAACACCAATGTCACCAGCGGCGACACCGCGGATGGCACCGGCAACGGCATTACTGCTTCCAATGTGGCAGCGCCAGCCATCACGTCCGCCACCTATGATGCCAGCACGGGTGCCTTGGCAGTAACCGGCACCGATTTCCTGAAAGCCGGCGGTGCAACCAATGATATTGATGCATCCAAATTCACGTTCACCGGCGAAGGCGGTGAAACCTATACGCTGACTGATTCCGCCGATGTCGAGATCGCCTCCGGCACCGCGTTTACAATTGCATTAAGCGCCACCGACAAAGCCGCCATCAACCAAATCGCCAATAAAAATGGCACCGCTTCCACCGGCGCCACCACGTACAACCTGACTGCAGCGGAAGATTGGGCGACCGGTGCCGATGCAGCCGTCAACGTGGCCGACACTACCGGCAACGGCATAACCGTTTCCAATGTCGCCGCGCCGGAGATCACTTCGACCACGTACAACACGGGCACCGGCATATTGGTAGCGACCGGCAGCGGCTTCCTGAAAACCAGCGGCGCTGCCAACGATATCGATGCTTCCAAATTTACTTTTACCGGCGAAGGTGGCGCTACCTACACACTCACTGATTCTGTCGATGTCGAGATCACCTCCGGCACCACGTTCACTCTCACTTTGAGCGCAACCGACAAAGCCGCAGCTAATCTTCTTTTGAACAAAACCGGCACGGTATCCAATGATGCGACCCCTTACAATCTGGCCGCTGCGGAGGATTGGGCGACAGGCGCCGATGCCGCCGTCAATGTGGCAGATCTCGCTGGTAATGGCATTATCGTAACCGTTGCGACTTCATCCTCCGGCGGGGGCGGCAATGGCAGCTCAACGACCACAACGGTCGATGGCGTTGAAATTGCCACGACAACGCGAGCGGACGGCACCGTAATAACCACTCTATTACCCATCACCGGAACACGGGAAGACGATCCGTCTTCGCTGCTGAATGATCGCGCAGATATTCCGCTGATTACCGGAACATCGGGCAACACCTTACTAACTATCAGTTTACCCACTGGCGTGGGCGTGAATGCCCAGGGCTTGCCTCAGGAAATGAATTTGACCAATGCCAGAAGTGATCTGATCCAACGTATCGCACAACAAGCCGGACTCGATAGCACGGATGAAAGAGTTGTTAATCCGGTTGAAAATTTCTTGTCTACGCTCAATTCTGAAACCACACTCGGTATTCGCACCGTAACCCCCACAATTAATAGCAATCAAGCCCTCGAACTCCCCATTATCATTACAGGGACGGAAAATACCGGTGATCTCCGGCAGGCACTGATAATCGATGCCAGTAATCTGCCACCCGGCAGCATTCTTCAATTGATGAATGTCGCATTTGCATTTATTGTCGGAGCAGTCAGCATAACAGGCGGCGCCGGTGAAAATTATGTCGTCGGTGACGATCACAATCAATATATCGTGTTGGGCGCTGATAATGATGTTTTATTTGGCAGCGGCGGCGATGATACGATCGGTAGCCTTGGTGGCGACGATCAGACTTCGGGGGATTCCGGCAATGATATCGTTTTCGGTGGCAGCGGCAATGACCGGTTAAGCGGTGGAAGCGGAAATGACCGACTCAATGGCGGATTGGGTTTCGATACTGCGGTACTGGAAGGAGAACTATCAGATTACCGGATTGAAATAAACAATGACAACGTTACACTGACACAACTCAGTGATGAAGAGACGGATACATTGACGGATATCGAATTGCTCCAATTTGCTACAGGCAGCACTGCGGTCATAGCTTATTCTGAAAATGAAGCGGTTGCCCACCATCTGGCTAAAACATGGCTGGGGCGTGATCTAACAACTAGTGAAGGCAACGCGGTACAAAATTGGGAAAACGCGACTCCTGATGATATCCTGGCCGTTTTTTACAACCTTCCTGAAGCCATTGGATTTCAGAATAAAACCAGCGATGAATTGCTCACAGGCTTGAACGCCAATCCGTCGATTATCCGCCTGGATGCAATCCGAAACTTTACGGGCAGTGATGAAAACGATCTAGGTTATCTGCCGCTGGGACTATCCATCAATGCGAATGGTGGCGCAGGCCATGATGTTTTGCAGTTCCCAGGCACACGAGAAAATGTGCATGTGGAATTTTCAGGTGACTGGCTGGAATTAACGCAATTAAGTGATGGTGCCATGTTGAATCTAAAGAATGCTGAAATGATAGCCTTTGATAATGGAGAATCGGTTGTCATTGCACACAATGCAACTGAAGGGATTTTAGGCCGCCTATTCCATGGCTTCTTCGATCGGGATGCCACTATGGCTGAATGGCAATTGGGGCGGGAAGCACTGCAAGATCAGATCGATCCTGACACAATTCTGGATTGGTTCCAGCAGCGCGCCGATCTGGATGCGTTAACCGACGCAGACTACGTGCAAACAATTTATTCCCGGACACTGGATCGTTCTGCAACTGACGATGAACTCAGCTTGCAAATGTCGCGGTTGGCTAACGGTCAAATTGAGCGAAAATGGCTGGCTGTCGAAATTGCACAGGGCAGCGAGGCAGCAACCCATTTAATCGGTAGCGTGATGCTGCAGGAGGGATGGATATGAAGTTTTATACACCTGCATAAATGTTATGCTCAGTAATAAGTAATAGTGAAAAATCGACACAGCGCAATTCAATACGCCTTAACTTATGCCTTTGCAATTGAGAGCATATTAATAAATCAATTGCACTATGCCAATGAGACTCTGGTCGCCATGATGACAAGTGCAATAATAGGCAAGAAAATATATAAACGATCCTGTCCATGAGTACGAATATTGATTTTCATAACCATCATGAATGGAATAGATATCAAAAAGGTGTTTTGCACAGCTTGCAAAACCATTGGAGAAATTTGCAAATCCCCCATAACTATAAAAACCACAAACCCGATAATGAGAAGAACCAACAACTCAAAGTCTGATAAAAAGATAATTTCTTTACATTCGGTGAACACCAACTTCAACATCACCCATAAACATGCTATCACCGACAGTCCGTTTATATATTCATGGAGCCAGGAAAACTGAGCCAGCGCTGAGAGATTGTAAACCAGTATCAACGCAAAAATATTTAAATACAAAGTGCCATGCAGAATACTTAAGTCTGCCGCACGTCGCGTGCGAAAGGAAAAAAATACCAATAATCCTGCCAGACCATATAATAGCAAAGCCTTACTACCGCTTAAACCAAACAATGGTGCAAGCAGTACAGGAAGCAGCAATGCCACAAGTATTGTGATACCAATTGAATGCCATCGATCAAGCCAATGAGCCATCAGTTTGGAAACATCAGACTGCCTGAGTTTACCTAAATAAGGAATCGTCCATTTTTTGCTGCAAATACCGTTTCTTCGCACGAACAGGAACCACGAAAACATCAGTAATCCTGCGATGACCAGACTCAGAAAGATCACCCAATCCGGTTTGGATTGCAGCATGATTGCTAATAAACCGAAGGCAAACATCGCAAGATAGATCACCGATACTACTGCTGGATGAGACAACCCGATATCGATCAAACGATGATGCAAATGCCTCCGATCAGAATGAAATGGATTGTTCTTGGAAAAAATGCGCCCTGCCATTACTGACAATGTATCAAACAGCGGCAGCGCTATTATCATAGCAAGCGCGGATAGCGGCAGTTGCGGAGCGGTATGATTCAAACTGACAAGCATTACCCCTAACACATAACCCAACATCATACTCCCGCTATCGCCCATAAAAACTCGGGTGGGATAACTGTTGTGACGTAAGAAACCAATAATCGCACCAATTAGAGATATGGCAATTATCATTAACCCATCGTGATTGACACTCCAGGCAAAATAACCCAAGAATGCCAGTGCAATTACTGAGATTCCACCCGCCAGACTATCCAGGCCATCTGCAAAGTTCAGGGCATTGATGATCCCCACCAAGAGAAATATCGTGAAAAACATCGATGCCTTACCCAATTGTATGTCACCAATACTCAGAATATTCCCAATATGCTCAACTTGCATGTCGCTCAGATAAACAAACAATGTTGCGGATATAAATTGACCCAGAAATTTCCAGCTTGGTGAAATTTCCATGATGTCATCAACAGCGCCGGTTATGACAATTGCGATCAATCCTGTCAGAAAGGCAATAAAAAAAGCATTCAGTGGAAAAAAAATCAAACAAATTATTACAAAACTAATTGAAATTGCCAGGCCACCCATTCGCGGCTTTGGTGTTGTATGAACACTCCGCAGCTTTGGAATATCTATCGCCCCAACCTTCTGAGCCAAGCTGGAAGTAATTGGCATCAGCAACAGTGACAAGAAAATTGCCAGAGATAATATTAATCCAATAAATTCAACTGACATTTCAGCCATAGACAGCACTGATTATTCGAAATACCCACTACAGGATTGCATCTTAACTACCGGGGCTCTTGTCCAATTCACCAGCTTATCGGCTGCTTCGATGTCAATAAATTTGTTCCGAGCCAACCATCGATCCAGTTTCTTATGGGCACCTTTCAAGCCTATATAGGATTTAAATCTTCGATGGAGCGGAATATTTAAAACTGGCTGATCAACATCAAAATCTCGCGGATGAAAATATGTCATCATATAATTAGTCTGATTGGTCAATTTCTGAATCGCCCAAAACGGCATCAATCTGAAATATCCTCCTCCGGAAAATACTAATTTTTTACCTAAAATCTTCCCAAGACTGATTGGGAATTCTTTAATTTGTCCGCTTGCACAACCTAATAGGGAAGGCCGTGCTCGTCCAAAGTTTTTATAGCCGCCATGCCCTCGTTCAATAGGAAAAATAGAACTATCTCTTTCGATTCCATTTTCAAGCAAAGTTTCGACCATCCAGGTATTTCCTCTAACAAATGAGAAACCGGGTGCTCGATAGGTTTTAACTTTTTTTCCGGTAATATTTTCCAGAGTGCAAATTGAACGCCTTAAATCTTCTCGGAATTGACACCGGGTTTGCTGATAGACTAGTTGGTGCATGTATGAATGGGAAGCCACTTCAAAACCAAGCTCATCAATCCGGCGAATAATTTCCGGATAATGCTTAGCCACCCAACCCAGGCAAAAGAAAGTTGCTTTATGCCCATGCAGCAAGGTTAGCTCCAGTAAACGATCGACATTGGCATGGATGCGTGGCTTAAAATTGCGCCAGTGAGCTTCTGTAGCAGTACACTCAATGTCCAGCATATGAAACCAATCTTCTATATCGTAAGTCAGAATATTCATCTTAACGAAATACACGCAATATCTTATAAATTCAGCTCAGTATAAAATGTTGTCCGTGTTTTGTTGAGGAAAATCATACGCAAGCAGCATATCTCATTTTATTAAAATAATATATACGTCAAATAATTAATAGCGAATGCGATACTGCTCTTAAGAACTCTGCGGCAATTTCCGGAATTGTGTTACCTAATCCTCCGACAATCAACTTTAGTGAATTAATGATCAATGCTGTTTGTAAAATCAGCGCGGTGGTTTCTGTGATGTAGCAGAAGATATTATTTAAGGCTATACACGGTACATTTTTTTGTTTGAATTTGAAAGATGATGCTTTGGATTGACCGGTAATGCACTGTTCTAGCTGCTCAATTTTAATACTACCGTGCACATGAAATAATTGCTGATAAAAACCAGTCTACAAATATGCTTCACGGCCCCCTTTTATATACCGGTCAAGCCTGAGCGAATCCCGCCATAGCGAAAAGCTTGCTCCTTAGCGCTACACAAGTTTAACTACAATCTTTTTTCTCGGGTTATTACCTTATTTGTCAGAGAGTTTCATCTATTACTCACAATTTCTGTGGATAACTTTGTGAATAACGCTTTGTTTGGTACGCTAACTTAAATATTTCTAAGGGTTTTTCTTGAATTGATTAATAAGTTAACACTTTAATTATTTGATATTTATCATGCAGTTATGGAACCTTCCTCAGATTGGCATGAAGTTTTTCTGATAACAATTGTATCTTACTGAAATTGTGGATGACTCAGAATGTCAAGCAAAATTTCAGTGTGCTGAAAACACGTACCCCAAGTAAAAACTGACTAGACAATCCTCAAATGAAACTGGGAGTTTTCACTGAATGATGGGCAATAATATGAATCCGTTGTCCCGAGAGGTACTCCTACAATCCGGATGATCCATGATGTGTTTGTGCATCCAGAAATTGCTGTAAATGAGGTAATAGCCTTGATGGCGCTTCCTCCTGCACGGCATGACCCACCTCATTAAAGATAATCAGCTTCGAGTTGGGCAAATTCTCATGCAGACGCTCACCAATGGTCAGAGGGACAATTTCATCATCCCTACTCCATATGATTAAGGCGGGAAGCAGCAAACTCGAATAGTTTTCTGAGAATTGCTGTAAATCTGCCGGCAACATCTGTCGTACGGTGGTGAGTGTTGCGTACTTTGCATTGGGTTTGGCGAGATTGCCTGCATAGTGATCAATGGTGCTTTGCGGAATAGCGGCATCATTAAAATACACTTTCTTCAGCAAGCTTTTAACCTGAACAGCATTTGGAATAGCGTGGATCACCAGAGGACCCAGTACCGGAGTGGCCAGTATTTTCACAAAGCCGGGCAGTTCTTGCGGATATGCAATACTATCTATCAACACCAGACTGCGCTGCAGGTTCGGATGCGAAGAGGATAAATAGATCGATGCAGCCAAGGCTACCCCCCCACCGTAAGAATGACCGATAATGTGAAAATTCTTCAAGTTGTTTTCAAGGATAAAATTCCTTACCAACCGTGCCTGATCATAAACGGAATAAGCGTTATCACGAGGTTTGGGCGATTCTCCAAAGCCTTTCAGATCAATGGTGATTACCCGGTATTTCTGTGCCAAAGGTTCAACAATATACCGCCAACTATAACTGCTGGCACCAAAACCGTGAATCAGAAGCACCGGATCCCCTTCACCCAAGGTTTTAGATGCCAAACGCAATTCACCCGTCTGTTCCGGATGACGATATTGCGCCCAACCTGGAATATCTTTGTCCATGACGGCACAGCCGCCAAGACCAAAAATCATACACAGAAAGGCAAAAACAAAAACGCTTATGCGAGGATTTTTCATTAATTCAGAGACCGGATTAACATCACCATATCAAATAAGCCTCCAGCAGCAAAAGAAATGGCTCCGAATATAGGCAATATCGCAATAATCCGGCAAGCTATTCTTAAATGTTCAGCTTCCTCCTTATTTTCAATCCTCATGTGACGCGGAATTGACAGGATCACATAGCTAATCAAACTAAGAAAAATGATATTTCCAATAGTAAGCGGCAGCAAATTGGTAAAATAGATTTCTATCGGGCCGAGTGTCTTCCCGGCACAGTATCCACACTCATCGATCAGTTCAAATATCAAGTCGCGCCGTGCATTAATGGTTTGAAAAAAGCTCAGTGTCGTGTTTACTGCCCCCCATAAAGCTGCCAGCAAGACAATGGGAAGTCCCAATCGATCCATTTCTGCTCCTTTTCAAATCAAAAATTGAGGAAGTCTAAGCGGATTCACACGCAACCGTACCTACATTGCATGACAGAGATTATCACGGCGATATGCAAAAAGAAATTCGATTGCTATCAGAGGCAGGCAATAATGAAACCAAGTTCCCGCATTATTGAATGATTCTCTAAACAGCGGAATCCAATCAATGCTGAACGAATCCAGCCATAGTTATATAAAAAACTGCGCGACTTCTGTACATTCACGTATCCTACGCGGTTATTCCATAATCAATCACAAATTATAATGCAATACCAACTCTTCGCCACCACGCCCAAAGCGATGGAAGGCATTCTCGCAAAAGAAATCAGCGCTCTGGGTGGACACGATGTACATCAAAAATTGGCTGGTGTGGTTTTTCAGGGCGATCTGGCCATGGCATATAAAGCTTGTCTATGGCTACGCACTGCCAGCCGCGTTTTGTTATTACTTAACAGTTTCGAGGTAAATTCCCAACAGGATCTTTACGAAGGCATTCAACGCACCGACTGGTCCGAGCATTTAGGTCCTGACGACAGTTTAGCGGTATCGTTCAGCAGCAAAAATAATCCGGTAATCGATAACACGCACTTTGGCGCACTGAGAGTCAAAGATGCCATTGTCGATCAAATGCGTGCCAAGTTTGGCAGCCGACCTAGCATCGATACCGCTTACCCCAGCATTCGAGTCAATGTCTATCTGCATAACAAAACCGCACAGTTAAGCTTGGATTTATCCGGTGAAAGTTCACACAAGCGTGGTTATCGCGGTGTCAATATTGCGGCACCTCTCAAGGAGAATCTTGCTGCGGCCATTCTGTTGCGCGCAGGTTGGCCGAAAATTGCCCGCGAAGGGGGTTCACTGCTCGATCCGATGTGCGGTTCGGGTACGCTTTTGGTGGAAGGTGCGCTGATTGCAGGGGATATCGCACCGGGCTTGCAACGGGATTATTACGGGTTTCTAGGCTGGAAGCAACACGATGCTGCGCTGTGGCAAAACATTCTAGAACAAGCCCGGCAGCGCCGCGAGATAGGCTTAGCCACATTACCGGTGATGGTTGGTTTTGATCAGGATCGCGACAGCGTCAATGCCGCATTGCGGCATATTGAAAATGTAGGGTTATCCGACAAGATCCACATCGAGAAACGTCATATCGCCGATGCCTCCGCCGCGACAAGCTGGCCCCAGGGATTGATCGTTTGCAACCCGCCATATGGCGAACGTCTTGGCGATGAAGAACAAGCCGGAATGCTATATCGTGAATTTGGCGAGGTATTGAAACAACGCTTTACTGGCTGGCAAGCCGCGATCATTATCGGCAATCCGGAACTGGGCTTCCGATTGGGCATCCGTTCGCACAAACCGATCACGCTTTTTAATGGCGCACTGGAATGCAAGTTGTTGCGATTGACCATTGAGGAAAAAGCTTTTTTTGAACCGAAAGCCAAATCCCAGCAGGAGCGCATCGAATTCATCCATCGCCGCGCCCAGGCCGGGCAGCTCGACAATCAGGTGGAGATGTTCGCCAACCGATTATGTAAGAACCTGAAAAAGGTAACCAAATGGGCCAAACAAAATCACATCCATTGTTATCGCCTATACGATGCCGATCTTCCGGAATACGCCGTCGCTGTGGATGTTTATCAAGGTGAGAAAATCTGGGTCAATGTTCAAGAATATGAGTCACCCCGATCGATCGACCCTGCCAAAGCCAATCAGCGGCTCGCCGGAATAATGGCGGAAATACCCAAAGTGCTGGAAATTCCCGCCGAACAAGTATTCTTGAAAATTCGCCGCAAGCAAAAAAACATCGATCAATATGAAAAGCAAGGGGATTCCCGCCGCTTTCATGTGGTTGAGGAAGGTGGGTGCAAGTTTTGGGTGAATTTTGAGGACTATTTGGACACCGGTCTGTTTCTTGATCACCGCCCAATGCGCTTACTGATTCAACAACAAGCTAAAGGTAAACGTTTCTTGAATTTATTCGCTTACACCGGCAGTGCCACCGTGCATGCAGCAGTTGGCGGTGCGATATCGAGCCTCACGGTGGATATGTCCAATACTTATTTGGATTGGGCCAGGCGCAATTTTCATCTCAATGGCATCAGCGGCGAACACCAACTGATTCGGGCCAATTGCTCGGAGTGGCTGGCGCAACAAGCGCAAGCAAAACATAAACAACAATTTGACCTGATCTTTCTCGACCCCCCTACCTTTTCCAATTCCAAAAAAATGGATGAGATCTTCGATATCCAGAAAGATCATATACCACTGATCCATAATACCGCGGCCCTACTGGCACCCAAAGGAACCTTGTATTTTTCGACCAATTTCCGCCGTTTCAAATTGGACAAGGAAGCATTAAGCGATCTGATCATTGAAGATATCAGCACCAAGATGGTCCCCGAGGATTTTGTGCGCAACCCCAGAATACATTATTGCTGGAAAATATCTCGCTGATCAAATTTCATCAGCAATAGCGCCACAAGAGTTATTGAGCAAGAAACCTGCATGAACAATCAATTCTTAGTAATCCGATAGTTTATATCTTTACCTCACGGGGAGTAGATATACCTAGGGTGTGGTGTGCCAGAAAAAAATATCACAACTAGTAATCAGCACTCAGCCGTAAGCAGCGAGGTACTAGCTACGCTCCTCAATATGCTAGTTTTTAACAGCTTCCAGTCCCAAGTCTCATAAAATGAAACCCAGGGATAAAATATCATTCAAGAGCACCAGAATATAATGCATGGGATTAAGCCGTCTTGTTGATATTTCACAACCAATTCCCCATCAACACAAACGGCGCCCAGTAATAAGGCTGGGAGAATTTATCGCCGCTGGTAATCATTGAAAGTTGCGCCTGACGCAGGGCTTCGGCTTTGGTAAGTTTGTCTTGCTCGCGGAGTTGATAGAACCGTTTCATGAAAAAGCTGGTGCTCTCATCAATTACCGGCCATAAAGTTGCCATGACTGACTTGGCGCCCAGTTCCTGTACCAATACGCCAAAGCTTTCGATTTCGGCGCCGTTGGATAGTGCGTTGTCTTCACCCATCGCGGTATCGCAGGCCGATAACGTAACCAGATCGGCACCGGAGAAATCCAGGTTTTCATCGTACACTTCAGCCATGGTCAGCACAGTGTTCTGACCGAGTAACAGAAATGAGCGGCTGTTATCGCCGGGACGCAGTTCAAAATGGCTGCCGATATGAATCACCGGGCTCGGTTGCTCGCGTGTCAGAACTTGAGTCAGCTTTTGTTTACTGAAAGCGTCATCGAGATAAATTTCTCCCGGTAACAAGCCTGCTTCCTTGTCGTTCTGACGGATAAGGGTTTTCAGCTCGGTAGCCACAAATGGCAAGGAAGCAAACTGGATGGGTTTTAGGGTGACAGGGTCGACAACATCAGCGGCCTGACTGACGCCGAAACCTGAGATCCGCCAATCCGGTTGCGGACGAATATTCAGATCGGTGCGCGCAGCCAGTGTCTGAAAGTTAATCGCATAGCGCTCGATCAGAAACTGTTGGCCATCATACAAAGCGGCAAACGGCAGGTAGCGCAATATGCCGTCCAGCGAGACCATCAATGTTTGCGCATTGACGGCAGCCAATTCATCCGCCACCGGGGAGATCAGCAGCGTATAGAATTCCTCACTAAGCGCCTTGTAATCGATCTGTTCCTGCTGTCTTAAAAGCGCTTGGCGCATCGCACCGACTTTACGCCGCAATGTTGCAAGTTTGATCTCGCTGTTACGTGTTAACTGCTTATCCGGTGTGGTCAGAATGATTCTGACACCGTCTTCCATCAAAAGGTAATGCAATGATACAGCGCCATGCCCCAGCTCTTTTAAACTACGGCGCAGCCGGTTGGATCGCTTAAGAACGTCCTTTTCCACATGCAGCTTGTACTCCGGGTTGCCTTGCCATGCGCTCAAAGCGGTATTGATCTGCGCCAACCCTTTGTCAAAAGCTGATGTGCGTGTTTTAAGCCGTTGCTGCAATTCGTTCAGCCGCCTCTGTTCAACTTCTACGCCTGCACGCACTTGTTTTTCGGTTTCTTGCCATACCATACCCACTTCGCGCAGATCGTTGCCGAGCCGTTGATAATGCTGGCAGTGTTCTTCCTCCCAACGAGTACAGACAGTGCGCGTATTCAGCATTTTGGCCGCAGACTGGTTCCGGCGCAGATACTGATAGTGTTCTTCCTCTTTCAGCATGGCCAGCACTTGCTCAGCTTCAGCCAAACGTCCGGATTCCAATAGCCAGTCGGCCACGATGCGATAGCTCGATTCCTTGCTTTTAAGAAAGCTTTTGCGTAATTCGTCACTCAGTTGCTGGTTAGATTCCCGGCTGGCCTGCAAAACATTGATGGCCCGCTTGCCGTAAAAAATGGCACTTGTGGTTTGATCTAAGTCACGATGCAGCATCGCATAATTGAGTAAAACTTGAGCGATATCAGGATGTTCGGGGCCCAGTGCTTTTTCATAAACTGTCAGCGCGCGCTGATACAGCAGCTCGGCCTCGGCATATTCTCCCTGAGTTTGATACAACAGCGCCAGATTGTTGAGACTCAGAGCGGTATTGGGATGTTCGGGCCCCAGTACTTTTTCATAAACTGCCAGTGCTCGCTGATACAGCGGCTCGGCTTCGGCATATTCTCCCTTGACTTGATACAACAGCGCCAGATTGTTGAGGGCTGTGGCCGTATCAGGATGTTCGGGCCCCAGTGCTTTTTCATAAACTGTCAGCGCGCGCTCAAACAGCGGCTCGGCTTTAACATATTCTCCCTGGTTTCGATATAACTCCGCCAGGTTGTTGAAACTCATAGCGGTATCGGGATGTTCTGGCCCCAGTACTTTTTCACGAATAGTCAGTGCGCGTTCAAGCAACGGAACGGCTTCAGTATATCTTCCTGCAAGATAATGTGTTAAAGCTTGCTCATTCAATGCTGCGGCCGTGTCGGCATCTTCCGTAAATGATAAATTGATGCTGAGAAACAGCATTAGTAATAACAGCATTGCAAGCAGGATCAAGCTGTGTATGCCGCGATGAGTCATCGTATTTCTCCTTCCGATTATGCGTTACCGTATCAGTTTTTCTTTTTTCTAGATCTGTCTATTGCAAGAAATATAAGGTTATGGCTGATGTTGCATTGACTTCAGGGTAGCGTTCGAATCGGGTACTTGACCATTGAGCATACGTTGCTTAAAATCCGAAAAACCATATCGCTGTGCCCATTGCAGCGACTGAAACAACCATTTTGGTTCACTCGCGAGTGCCAACGTAGCGTAGCGTTGTTTAACTTTTTCCGGCACATGGCTGACATGAATTTTATGATAAAGCGTGGGTGCTTGATCAGATTGCACGACAGTCAGTGCAATATACGAAGACGAACTGTCACCGAGAACTTCAAGCCCATAATCTCCAGTCGATAATGTGATGTCAGTAAGCGTGATGTAATTGTGCTGAATGCCGTTCTGTTCGGTGATGATGTTGTCGTTTTTATCGAGCAATCGAACGCGATAGGGTGGCTCTCCACCGCTCCAGTAGACGGTTAGGGCATCCAGTCCCGCGAAGAGGTAATTTTTAAAATCGGAAGCACCTGCAATCAAAACCGGCGCACCGCCACGTGATGTTAATGATCGAGTCGAATTTTTTTCTTCTGATACTTTCTCAAACCATTTTTCACCCAGCGCGATCATATTTTCAATAATATCAGGTGGCGTACTGGACTCTGGCACTCTGAATACGCCGCTTTTTTGTGTGAGAATAAATTGCTTGTTATTGTCAGGATCGTTCTGTTCCAGGTGGATTTCACCGGTTTCGCTGAGTACGCGAAGCTCATCGCCTGTGCGCAGCAACATTTGCGCTTCGATTGTTAATTCATTACCTTGCCGCACCAAGCGGTATTCTTCCGGCTCACCGGTAAAGTCATCAATCCAGAATGCCGCCCAGAGTGTTTGCGGTATGAATACACTCAACAGTAGCGCCAGCAGCAATTGAATGAGCTTCCGTTTGAGTTGATCGCAATACAACATGTTGTTTTTAATCATGTTATTACCTCTGTGTCAATGTTTTTCCGAGTCGTTCAATCGATTGCGGATCGCGATGTTTTCTTCATAGTGCGCAATAAATTGATGAAATTGCATGCCAAGCAGTGGAACTGCAAAATCGATCCACAGACCGTATTTAAAAAAATAGAAACTGACCGGTAACAGAATAATGATGATGACAGTGCCCGTTACCAATGTCCCTTTCATACTGTTATAACGCGCAAAAGCCCAACTCATCAGGATAATTAATCCCAGTTCCAAAACCCACTTGATAACACTATGCGGCGGTACAATCTGGCCGTACAAATGCAGCGATTTGATTGCATTGAGAATAATCATTGCTCCCGGCATTTCTCCAATCGGCGTTTGATACCAATCACGGCTGTCGCCGTAACTGGCGCCAATGATGACAATGCGGTTTTGCACCAGGTCATTTGATGGAATTCTTGTGGCTTCGGTAATTTTGTACGCAGGACGTCGCCAAAACTCATCGGCTGTTGTTTTTTGCCACGGCAAGGTATAGATGATGCGCTCACCGATGCGCTGGTGCTCATTGACATCAAGTTTGATTCGTTTGTCCGCATAATACAATTCACCCTTGAGGTATTGCTGTGTTTCTTCGATGGCATCGCAAGAATCCGGTAATTGTTTTTCCAGTTGCGCGATAACCTGCTTGAATTCACTCGGAGCGCTCAAATAAACATCGGTCAACAGTTGAAAAGCGGGGGCAATGGCCGGCTGCCCGTTCAGGCAACCTATGGCAATCAGATGCCAGTAGCGGACAACCTGATCAGAGGCGCTGACTTTAAATAATGGCTGCACCCAGTGTATATTCTTGCCGAGTTCATGGCTATCCAGAAACGAGGGGCGAAAATGATAGTCTTTCTGACCCGTAAATTTGGACCCGGGATAAAATCCGCGCAACAGAAACAGAGGTGGATAACGTTCATCGTATTCCTTTAAAAGCTTCAGCAATGCCGTGTCATTATCCGAAGTTTTAGCCAGTTCAACGTCCAGCACAATCGCCTTGGCGCCACCTTTGGCTGCATATGAAACCAGATGTTCAAGCTTGTCGCGTGGAATATGGAAAGGTTCCTCCCAGGTGCGGTAAGTGTCTTCATCGATATCCAGAAAGGCAAATTCCAGCGGTTTTGATTTATCCGTAACCTGCGCCATTCTGGGCGTATTCTGGTTAATGAACATCATACCGTCCATCGCCCAACTTTCCGCTTGTGAAATCCAATGGGTATGATGTGCGACATGCAAACCAACGGCAATGACGGCACCCACGATAAAATTACTGATGAAATGTTTTCGGAATTTAGGCAATTGCTGCCACCGTATATGCACGGGATGGAATCTATCTGCAATCCATCCACTCGTAACACGAAACAATCTGACAGAACCGCCAATCATGAGCGCAAAGATATTGCGCAAGACAGCCAGCTTGATCAGCCACTTCATGATGATTTTCCTTTTTAATCAGGATTCAGTGTGGATTTATAACCAGTTACCCATCATCACAAAGGGCGCCCAGAAATACGGGTGACGGAAATCATGTTCGCTTTCCTTGGCTTTTAAGTCGCCTTTAAGCATTGCAACTTGCGCCTGACGTAACGCTTCGGCTTTGCTCAGTTGCATGTTTTCACTGCGCAACCGGTAGAGGCGTTTCATCAACAAACCCGTGCTTTCATCTTCCACCCGCCACAGACTGGCCAGCACACCATTTGCTCCCCGCAATTGCGCCATCACAGCAAAGCTCTCGACTTCACCGCCTGTGCCTTTATCGCCAACCGCTGTGTCACACGCAGACAATGTCAGCAGATCGACGCCATGCAGCTTGAAAGCCGCCTGCCGCCGGAATTCATCCAGGCTCAGCAAATCGCCATCGCCCAGCAACAGTTTCGACAAACTGCCATCACCCGGTTGCAATTTAAAGTGGCTGGCGATATGCAATACCGGAAAGCCGGCCCGAATGACCGATTTAAACGAGTCGCGGTTAAATGCCTGATCCAGGTAAATTTCCCCCGGCAAAACGCCTATTGGATCATTGTCATGCTGGCGGATGATATTTTTGAGTTCATCGGGAACTGCTGGCAACGCTTCAAACCCCGGATGCGCCTGACTTACGCCTAAACCCGCAGCACGCCAGGCACTGACATTGTTTTCGTGCAGATTATTCTGCGCAGCAGCAGTATAGAGACTTAGATTATATTTCTCGATCAGGAATTGCTGGCCGTCATGCAAGGTTGCCAACGGTATATAGCGTAACACACCGTCCAGTGACCACATCAGAGTTTTGGCCTGGGCTTGCTGCAAATCCTTTTCCAATGGTTTCACGAGATGGGCATACAATTCCTGCGCCAGTGGCACCGGATTGCTGCCGGGATGTTTTAATGCATTGCGGAAACGTTTGACGAGATCATTCAGATCTTTTTCTGTAATAGCCGATTCCCTGACCAATTGCACATCGGGTGTCGTCAATATCAAATGCAATTTATCTTTGGTTGCCACGGTCGTGACGATCACCGATTGATGTTTGCGCAGCAAATCCTGTTGCCGTTCCAGTTGTGCGAGCTGACGCTCGCCAAATTCCAACGCCTTATCACTGCCAGCCTGTTTGAAATACCCTTCCAGGCTGGATAAGAAATTGAGAAAGCTACCCTGAGCTTGCTCCAATTCTTTTTCGACTTCAGCCAAACGAATTTTGGCTTGTCCGTCAATCTGGCTTAATTTCTCAAGATTGTCATATTCCTTTCCCAGAGAAACCAATTGAGTGCTGAATTGATCGATCTGCTTGACGATACCGCTTTCAACTTGCGTATAGCCCGCCTGAGTCGTGCGCATGTCATCCTTGCCATCGCGTTGAATGAAATCGAAGTATTCTTCCTCCTTCAGCATGGCCATGACTTGTTCGGCTTCAACAAAACGATTTTGTTCGATAAGTAACTTTGACAAATGATGATAAACAATAGCATTGTCTGATAGAAAACTGTCCTGTAAATCTTGTTCCAGTCTAACATTAACAGCACGCCTGTTTTGCAAAGCATTGACAGCTAGTTTACCTGCCAAAATAGCTTCATCAAATTGACCGAGCTTATATCTAATCTCGGATAAATTCATCCAAGTTCGCCAAATTGAAATTGGTACATTATTCGAAAGTGCAATCTCAAGCGCTTGGCGATTTTTATTGAGCGCCTCCGAGTATTGACCAAGAGTTTCATATATGATCCCCTGGTTACTCAGTGCCATTTCGCTGACATCACGATTACCGATTTCGCGAGCAATGATCAATGCTTGCTGAAAATGAGCTAGCGCTTCCTGGTATTGGCTACGATCAAGATGCAAGATACCTAGATTATTCAGAATAAATGCCACGACAGAACGATCACCAATTTCTCGCGCAATTACCAATGCTTGTTGATAATAATCTAGCGCCTCCGAATATCTGCCTAGTCCTCGATTTACAACACCCAGATTAACCATAACCTTTGCGCCGAGATGACGATTACCGATATCGCGCGTAATTGATAATGCTTGCTCATAATAATCTAGTGCTTTTGGATTTTGGCCAAGTTCTCGATACACATTGCCCAAGTTATGCAGACTGATTGATAAGTTACTACTATCACCAATTTCACGAGAGATTGTCAATGCCTGCTGGTAATGATCTAGTGCTTTTGGGAATTGACCCAGTCTTCGGTATACAATACCCAGATTAACCAGAGCCCTTGCGCTGAGATGACGATTACCAATATCACGCGCAATGGTTAATGCTTGCTCAAAATAATCTAGTGCTTTTGGATATTGGCCAAGCCCTAGGTACACAACAAGACCCAAATTATTCAGACTATTTGCTACGCTAGTACGATCATCAACTTCGCGTGCAATTGCCAATGATTGTTGATAGTGTTCTAGGGCCCCTGAGTGTTGACCAAGCTCTCGATACACATTACCCAGATTACCTAGACAAGCCATCTCAACAAAAGGATCGCTAATTTTACGCGCAATGACTAAACCTTTCTGAAAATGATCGAGTGCTTCCCGATATTGGCTAAGTTCTAGATATGCAGCACCCTTGCCATTCATAATCTTTGCTACATTACGATCATTGCCAATTTTTTGTGCAATCGTTAAGGCTTTCTGATAATGATCTAGTGCCTTCGGATATTGGTTAATTTTCACATACACATCACCCAGACTAGACCTAATATCTATTTCGACACGATTTTCAATTGCATGTGCAATGGCTAATGCTCGCTGATAATGATCTAGTGCTTTAGGGTATTGACTAATGTTCTCATATACTTCACCCAGGAGAAAAAAGTTAACCATTTCGACAAAACGATCACCAATTTCACGCGCAATACTCAATGATTTCTCAAAGTGAGCTTTTGCATTGGGATGTTGGTTAAGATCTCGATACATGAGCGCTAGCTTTTCCAAAAATTCTTTTATCCATATCTGATCTTTTGCTTCCTTTGCTATTTTCAGTCCGCTTTGATAAGACTGCATAGCCTCTTCATATTGAGCAGCCTTGAATTCACCATTGCCCCGTGCAATCAAATCCGACATTTGTTGTGTCAATGATTTTGATTGACTGGAGATTAGCGAAGTAATCCCAATCCCTAGTTTTCCGCCTTTTATGTCAATTTTATGCAACGCTTTATTGCGGAAATATGTCAGTGTGATTGATTTGTCTTCTTTAGTCTTCCTAGTAAGTTCGATAAGGTGTTCGTATGAGTTGAGAGATATATTGTCATAGATTAGCAAGATATCACCCGGTTTCAATCCTGCTTTCCCCCCCTGGCTGCCGGGTACAACCTCTGTAACCAGAACACCTTTGGCTTCGCCAAACAGTTCAGGATGCGATTGTTTGAAAGAACTGACCTGCTCCAGCATCGCTTGCTGCGGATCGGCAGCTTGCGCTTGCGAGTGGTTACTATGAACTGTTTCTGTTGTTTTTTGCCCGGTTTGCGTACATCCGGACAGAAGCAAAATGAGCAATAGGTGGATCAATATTTTTTTCATATCTGAATTTATTCCATTATTATTGATTTTGTTTAATTTCCGGGACAATTTGTATCCAGCCGTCTTCTGCCTCTTTAAGACGCCACTGCTGTAAAAATGTCAGGACATTTTGTTCGGGTTCAAATGGAATATAAATTTCCAGTTTCCAGTCGAGTTTGCCGTCGTCTTCCAGTGGCGTGAAGCGGTAAGCAACGTTGAGTGCTTTGAGTTGTTCGATCAGTTGCCTAGCGGTCTTCTGGCTTTGACGGTGTGAGTCAACCGGGATAGGTTGCGTAACCATTTCGCTGCGGAAGCGAGGGGGTTCCTTGAAGTTGGCTGAGGTCTGCGGCAATAATGGTTCATCCGGGAGAGGCATTGCAATCCACAACGTCAAAGCGATAACCAAAACGGCAGCAACAGAAATGAAAGCGCCTGTTGGGAAATTGAATGGTCGGAACCATTTTGTTTGCGTATAGGGTTTCGATTCATCTAACAGGTTTTCTTTTTCTAAACGTTTTAAAAGTCGATCTAATTCCTTTGATTGATCCGATTCACTATGAATCGTCTTGTCTGTTGCTAATTCTTCCTGATGCTTTTGCAAAATCGTTTCGCGTAATGCCTCAGCTTCTTCACGCACAACAGGATCGGCGTCATGAACCGTTCGTTCTGCAAGAATATCCTGCCAGTCCTGCTCCAGCTTTGAGTCAGGCAATGGTGGTGAATTGGATGAGCCTTGATCTGCGTTTGTTTTCTCTATCATAACTAGATGAGATGCTTTTTTAGAAAATTAATCAGGGCATGAGAAACTCAAAACACGGTTTCAGGAACGGCCGCAGTTTTTTACGCGATTGCGAAAGATATTCACGGGTAGCTGCTACTGTGCGGCCAAGAAAGCTGCTCATTTCTTCGATCGTCCATCCGTAAATTGCAAACAGTGTGAGTGCATGCGCGCTCTCTTGGTGTTGTTGACTAAAACGCTCAAAAGCTTCGTGCACACACTTTTTCAGTTCATCCTGATCGGGATTGTGGGCTGAATTAATGGGAACATCTTCGATCAGATTTTCATCGAATTCTATTTCACTGGCGTGATTGCCCGATTTACGATACTCGCTGATCAGCCTATTGCGGGCTATCGTCCATATCCATGCACTGAATGCACCCTCATGGCGGTAGCTGTCTATATTGCGCACCACTTGAACAAAAACGTCCTGCAATAAATCTTCAGCCTGCGCTAATGATTTTCCCTGCCGCATACAATAACGCTTCATTTGAGGCGCGTATTTTCGGTAAAGCGTTGAGATACCTTCAGCACGTTGTTTCCCACCAGCGCGGATTTGCATAATACAGCCCAAATCTTGTTCTTCTTGTTCCATAATTGCATGAAATATTATTTGTATTTTTACATGTGGGATTATTTGAGATTTAAGCTAGGATTGTGTCGTAATTTATTGTTAGATTGCAAGCAATTGATTGATGTTGCGAACACCAGATTTATGAATATCTGGCAGCCATTTTGAACTTCGTCCCGGCGATAATAGCCGTTGGTTTCTGTTACTCGGTAAGAACACTATTCTGACTATGGCCGAAGTGTACGATGAAAGCCTGGATTTCTCCGGCGCCGATCGGGTTACGTTATCGGCTTGCGATACCGCAGTGGGTGAAGACGACGCATTATCCCGCATCTTACCTCACAAGCGGATTGACGAAAAATATTCAGACATGCCATCAAAAAGATGGAATAGCGGTATCATTAAGTCATAAGACTTCCTACTCAGGTAAAAAACGATGAAGAAAACAGTACTCATTACAGGTTGCAACCGCGGTATCGGACTGGAATTTGTGCACCAATATGCCGTGAACGATTGGCATGTCATTGCTTGCTGCCGCAACCCGGTGTCAGCCGATGCATTGAACCGTTTGGCTGCGCAACATTCAGAGCAAATCAGCATTTATCCATTGGATGTCGCTAATCATTCGCACATTGAACAGTTGGCACACACGCTATCCGGGAATGCCATTGATTTATTGATCAATAATGCCGGGGTTTACCCATCGGAATCAGGCGATGCTTTCGGAATGACGGATTACGAAGCGTGGGCACATACCTTTGCAGTGAACACCATGGCTCCGTTGAAAATGACCGAGGCATTTCTTCAACCGATTGCCCGCAGCAATCTGAAAACCATTGTTACCATTACCAGCAAAATGGGCAGTATTGCAGATAATCGCGGCGGCGGCAGTTACATCTACCGTTCCAGCAAGGCGGGTGTCAATATCATCATGAAAAGCTTATCCATAGATTTAAATCCCAAGCAAATCACTGTTGTCTTGCTGCATCCCGGTTGGGTAAGAACCGACATGGGTGGCCCGAACGGATTAATCTCGACCGAGCAAAGCGTCATCGGCATGCGCCGCGTTATCGATAACCTAAAATTCGAAGATTCCGGAAAGTTTTATGCTTTTGATGGGCAGATTGTGCCTTGGTGAATACAGATCCAACCCGATAACAATTTAACTACTTCGAATCTTGCCTCCAACTAAAACCAGCTATCCGTGCCATTCAATAGTGCCTTGACCGATAAACGTTACGCAAAGGCTTCACCAGCATCGACAAACCAAACACCAACACGCTGAACAGCACAATGGTAGTACCGGAAGCGACGTTGAAAATATAACTCAAATACATACCCATCACGCCGGTCATCGCGCCGATGATGGTCGAATAAATAATCATGCTGCTAAAACGATCCGTCAGCATTCTCGCGGTCATGGCCGGAGCAATGAGCGTAGCGGCGACCATGGTAACGCCGATGACATTCAGCGACGCGATAACCGAGAATGTAAGCAACAACGAAAATAGCCATTGCACGGAAACGGTTTTGATACCGAACACACGCGCCGCTTCATTATCGAAAGTGGAAAACAGTAATGCGCGATACGTGATGAACATGGTAATCAGCGTGAAGAAAGCGACCATCCCGATGATCATCAAATCCTGCTCAGTGATGCCAAGAATATTGCCGAATAAAGCTGCTTCGAAGTTTTGTTTAAAATTCCGCATCTTGCTGACAATCGCCACACCCAGGGCGAACATCGCTGTGGTTACTATCCCGATCGCAGCATCCAGTTTGATTTTATTATTTTCAGTAATTTTGTTGATGATGAATGCGGCAAGTAATCCCATCGCGCACGCGCCCACATAAAAATTCAGATTCAGGGTGATACCGATTACTGCGCCGCCAATTGCCGCATGAGACAATCCGTGACCGACGTAACTCATGCCGCGCAGCACGACATAAACCCCGATCAAGCCACCGGATGCTCCCACCATCAACGCTGCAAGCAAGGCATGGCGAAAGAATTCATACTCGATCGGTTCCAACAGAAATTCCATCAGGGATGCTCATCCATGAAATTGAGCGGCGTACTGTTTGCAATCAGGAGATGTCCTTCGGATTTCACAATGACGATATCCCCCCCATATGTTTTAGTCAGGATTTCGTTGGTAAATATCGTATTCGGCCGACCTTGGGCAACCAATCCCCGATTGAAACAAATCACCCAAGGCAAGTGAGATGCCACTGCATTTAAATCGTGTGTAGTTAACAATATAGTAATACCCCCCTTATTGATATCACCCAACAAATGCAATACCTCGTGCTGAGTCTTGATATCAACCCCGGAAGTTGGTTCATCCAGGATCAGAAGCTTAGGATTGTTGATCAATGCGCGCGCCAGAAACGTACGCTGTCGTTGCCCCCCCGATATATCACTAATATGGTTTTGCAGGCAATTATCAACACCTAATCGATGCGCAAGGTCCCAAATGCAAGCTCGTTCCTGCTTACTGAGCCAAGGCCAAATACGCCCATTGGTATAAAGTCCCATGGAAATGACTTCTTCAACCGTTACCGGAAAATTCCAGTCAACACTGCCTAGTTGCGGCACATAACCTATTGTGCCTGGTCTCACTGTATTCACGGGATAGCTATAGAGTTCCACCTGACCTGCGCTCACCGCATGAATCCCCAAAATAATCTTCAGCAACGTCGACTTCCCACAAGCCGTGGGACCGACAATTCCGGCAAATTGACCTGCGGCAATTTCCAGACAAAGGTCGTCAAATACTACATTTTGTTCATAACGAGCCGAAACGCCGGTCAATTTTACTGCAGGAACCAAGGGTGAATCAGAATGCAATGTTGCTGGCATCAATGTTGCCCATACAGGTTGAATTACCGCCTAAGGCTTCGGTCATTGTGACCATGTTAGCCGTCATCATACCGATAAAAGAATTATTAGGTGCTGCCGGAAGCTCATCATCCGAAAGTTGATCGATAAATTTGGCTTTTGCTTCCCGGGCAATTTGTTTCATCACCTTGCTGGGAAAAACTTCTGAACCAAATATGGCTGGTACCCCTGTTTCCCGGATTTGTTTGATGATGCTGATAACTTCTTGGGGACCGGGTTCGGAGAAATCGGAGGGTTGAATTGCTGCGATTACCGTCATGCCATAACGTGGCGCAAAATAGGCAAAAGAGTCATGGTAGGTTACCAATTTACGGTTTTTTTCAGGAATTGTCTCAATACAATTGAAAATGGCCTGATCCAGTTTCTTTAATTTGGTCAAATAAGTTGCGGTATTTTCCTGATAATTCACTTTATTGTCAGGATCGAGCAAAATCAGGTTGTCTTTTATTATTTCTGCATAACGCATTACCAATTCAATATTTAGCCATAAATGGGGATTCGGGTGTCCGTGTTCGCGGGGAAAACTAAAATCATACTGCCAGTCCGCTTCTTTTAGCGTAAGGTTTCCCAGCTGCAGAATCGAAGTTTCAGACCTTTTTACCTTTCTCGCCAATTTTAATGTGGGCAATTCCAGATCAAGGCCATTCATGATAATCATGTCGGCCGCCCGTAATATTTTTATGTCCGAAGGAATGGGCTCAAACGTATGGGAATCGATACCATCAGGAACGATTCCGGTTACTTTGATGTGTTTTCCACCGATATTTTGCACGATGTTCGTGATCGGTGAGACGGTAGTAACAATTTCCGGTACTTCATGAGTACTGGCTGCAAATACCGAACTTTGCAAGTAAGGTAGCAGCAAACATAAAAAAATCCATGTAATTCTAAACGTTATAAATTTCATAACCACGCTTCCCTTAATTAATATTCTTCTGTTGTATGAAAAAAAAACAATTTATCATACATTTTGAATTATTATGAGTCGCCATAAGGCATTCAAATAATAAAACATGAGATTTTACGGGGAATAACATGCAAAAAATAACTGCCCTGTCGTCCGTATCACGGCGGTTTATCCAAACGAGTAGTATTTTATCAATGAGTTGGGCACCCTTGTGGGCCGACGCTGCAGGTATTCCAACTCTTAACGAAATGGTCGTACGTGCCAACGCGCGGGAATTGATCGGCTCTGCTAATTCCGCCAATGAAGGCACTGTCCTTAAGCATCAGCTTGATCTGCGCACGGTTTATCGTCCGGGAGAGTTACTTGAAACAGTACCGGGTTTAATTGTTACGCAACATAGTGGCGAGGGCAAAGCCAATCAATATTTCTTGCGCGGTTTTAATCTCGATCACGGCACAGACTTACGAATTACCGTCGATGGCATGTTAGTCAATCAACGTTCGCATGGTCACGGCCAAGGTTGGGCAGATACCAACTTTATCATTCCGGAATTGATAGGCAACCTGCAATACATGAAAGGGCCGTATTACGCTCATCAGGGAGATTTTTCCTCTGCCGGAGCTGTCAGTATGGGCTATGTCGATAAACTACCCAAAGGCATTGCGAGCTATGGTTTAGGACAACAAGGATTTATGCGGGGGCTGGTAACTAAATCGCATGAAGTCGGACGTGGCAATGTTTTGTATGCGGTCGAACTGCTCACTAAAGATGGCCCATGGGTTAAGCATGAAGATTTCAAGAAATTTAATGCAGTATTGCGTTATAGCCAAGATACCGGATCAACCAAATTCAATGTCACCGCGATGGGCTACGGTGGAAACTGGAGCTCTACCGATCAGATTCCGGCAAGAGGGGTAGCCAGTGGCTTCGTTCCACGATTGGGTGCCATAGATCCCAGTAGTGGCGGGGAATCGCATCGTTTTAGTCTCTCGAGCGCCCTTCAACACACAAGTCGTTATGGCATCACTCAATTCAACTTGTATACGCTTCATAGTAATTTGGCATTATTTTCAAATTTCACCTATTTTCTGGATGATCCCGTAAATGGAGATCAATTTTCTCAGATTGACAAACGCTTTCAGTCTGCAATGAATGTAGATCATCTTTGGGTCAGCAGAATTAGAGGGATTGAGATCGAAAATACGGTAGGTGTTCAGTTTCAAAACGACGTAATCGATAATGGACTGCTGAGCACAAAAGAACGCCAAACCTTGTCAACCACCCGCAAGGACCATATCAATCAAAACAGCATGGGTATTTTTTATCAGAATAGTATTCAATGGCTGGAAAAATTTCGTAGCGTGGCCGGCGTCCGTTCGGATTACTATTGGTTTGATGTCAACAGCAATCTCAATGTAAACTCGGGCAACCGTTACGATAGTATGACAAATCCTAAATTGAGTCTGATTTTTGGACCCTGGGTACAAACGGAATTGTATTTTAATTATGGCAGTGGATTTCATAGTAATGACGCGCGCGGAACAACTTCTATCGTTGATCCAAAATCTGGGGATCCGACTAACAGGGTCAATCCGCTGGTACGCTCGACCGGCTATGAAGTCGGGGTTCGCACCGCGATAATTCCAGGGCTTCAGGCTTCCTTTGCCGCATTCCAGCTGAATCTTGACTCAGAATTATTATTTGTGGGCGATGCCGGAACAACTGAGGCCAGCCGTCCAAGTAAGCGGGAAGGATTTGAGGTTTCACTGTTTTATATGCCCAAGGATTGGTTGACGATCGATATTGATTATGCATTGGCACGTGCGCGTTTTAGTGATGACGATCTCAGCGGCAATTACATCCCTGGCGCAATTGGAGGCGTAGGCAAGATGGCGGTTTCCGTCGACAACATTGGCCGGTTCTTTGGTAGCATGCAGATGCGCTATTTTGGCAAGCGCTCATTGATCGAAGATAACAGCGTACAGTCCAATCATACCGTGACGCTTAATGGTCAGCTCGGGTATAAAATCGGCAGCAATGTGCGCGTGATCCTGCAAGGATTCAATTTACTTAACACGTATGCGCATGCGATTGATTACTACTATGCTTCCAGGCTTCCTGGAGAACCTGCGGCTGGGGTCAACGACGTGCATTTTCACCCGATCGAGACTCGTTCACTGCGGGTCAATCTGGTAGCCAATTTTTAATTGACAATATAAATTAACAATTCCTTAAATTATCTGCTGATGTACGATTTTACGTTTTTCCAACCAACTGAATTATAATCCTAATTCCTGAGGGGTGTTTTATGGAGCGCTTTACTATTTCAATGGATGATCAGCTTTTTAAACAATTCGATAAACTTGCGCAGGCACGTGGTTATGACAATCGTTCAGAAGCGATTCGTGATCTTATCAGAGAATATCTGGAAACCGCACGCTTGCAAAAAAACAACCAGGGCTATTGTATTGCCACGCTGAGTTATATCTACAATCATCATAAAAAGGATCTGGCCAGCCAGGTAACTTCGGCCCATCACAGCCATCACGATTTGACCTTATCGAGTATGCATGTCCATATGGATCACGATAATTGCCTCGAAGTTGTCATCCTCCGAGGAACGATTCAGGATGTCAGGATTTTTGCAAACCAGATAATTGCCACCAACGGTGTGCGGCATGGTAAGTTGCACATTGTACCGATTGAACTTGCCCAGGAACATCACTCCCACTCGACTGCTGCGCATACGCATAGCAGTCCATTGACTTAACTTCCTAACAATAACCTTCTGAAAATAAAGAACCCAGTTTTAGTAACGAGGTTTAGCCTCAGAATTTTGTCATGTTCAGTGTGAATTTCCCCAATATTTGGATTTGCTGGCAGCAAATAGAAACATCCACATGACCAAAACAAAAGGAAATGTCAGTGTCGGCAAGCCAATCGGTGCAAGGAAATTAGCTAAACCGGCCTGGCAAATCACAGTTAGAACTCCCGCCAATAGAGCCAGAATTGCAGTGCCTGTAGTAGGCTTGAGGAAAACCCAACCAACCGCCATCATTGTCAACACCGGATTAAATGCATAGAGTCCCATTTCAATCAGTGTCTTATCGGCCCCTAAGCAGATAGGCAAGGCTACACCAACTATTGCACCAGCTAGCGCCATGGATGCTCCGCGCAATGACGTAATTGCAATACCGATAAGAAACAGGATGCCTACAATAACGCTATCGGCAAACATCACTTCGGCGACGCCTTTTGTAATGGCGGTGTACCAGGCTTCTGCCGCATCTTGCGTAAAGGCAGCAAACTCCGCTGCTACCACTGAGGCTGCCGCAATGTCGGCGGGAATGCCGGGTTCCGGCAACACAGGACCACGCGCAAATCCGTCAAAAGAATAGACGGCTACCATAAACATCCAGCATGTCAGAACAAAGGGAGATGTCGATGCGGGAATGTTATAAGGCTGCAAAATCCGCATCAAAGCAGCGAGCACAATGGTTGATAAAATTGATGCAAGCACCACAAACAGCCAGAGTTGTGGTGTGTTTTCCAGAAATAAAAATAGACAAGGACCTACCAAAGTTCCGTTAAAACCGTATAACCCTGCTTCGATATCATCATCCGGGAACCCTAACAAATACGCAGCAACTGTACTGCTGATTACCCCCACTGTCGCAGCAAGTCCGGCAGTAACCCCCCCAACATATAAGGCGATTAGAAAAATAAGACCGGTAACCGCATTACAGCAGAAAAACACTTGCCCTACACCTCTAAAGATAATACGCAAAGGCTTAGGTATTGCTTTGTCAATTGATAAAGACCATTCCATGATGATTAGCTCCTAAAGTTTATATAAAAAAGAAACTACGGTAACTAAATAAAACAATAATCCACTTAATCATTCGGACTAGGTTAACAATTAAGCTTATGCCAGGGAATTTATCGACCTGCCTCGTGTTTCACTTCGTCCAGCAGTCCTTGTTTAACAATAAAATCAATTATTTGATCAACACCTTCGCCAGTGTGCAGATTAGTAAACACAAACGGCCGATCACCTCGCATTTTTTTTGCATCTCGCGCCATCACATCCAAATTTGCTCCAACGTAGGGTGCCAAATCGATTTTATTAATGACCAGCAACGCTGAGCGGGTAATGCCAGGTCCCCCCTTGCGTGGTATTTTCTCACCCGCTGCAACATCGATCACATAAATGGTTAGATCAGAAAGTTCCGGACTGAAGGTGGAGGCTAGATTGTCGCCACCGGATTCAACCAGGATAAGATCAAGATTGGGAAAGTCGGCCGTCATGCGCGCAATGGCCTCAAGATTAATGGATGCATCTTCCCGGATGGCGGTATGCGGACATCCTCCTGTTTCCACACCCATCAGACGCTCCGGAGGCAGGGCATTGGCGCGTAATAAAATTTCCATATCTTCCTTGGTATAGATATCGTTCGTAATGACAGCCATTTCGTAACGATCACGCATTTTCTTACTCAAGGCCTCACATAAGGCTGTTTTTCCTGATCCTACCGGACCCCCGATACCCACCCGAAGTGGATTTGATTGTTTATTCACGTGTAATACCTCAGAAATTATGACCGATATATCCTGCTATATTGCGTTTCATGTTGCATCGACAACAATGACAATCCCGGTGCCCAATTCGACAGTTCATCATCATTAAGTTGCTGCGCACGTACCGATGCTTCTTCTATGACTGAATGTAACGATAATAAAAGACTCTGTCCGGAAACCTGTCCAAGCGGCACTGATTTCACGCAAACTAATACCTGGTTTTCAACCAAAGAAAACAACATTCCAAGCAGTGCCGCTTCATGGGGTACGCCCAGTGCTTCAGCCGCACATGCAAACGCGGTGGGTAAAGGCATTTCGGATTGATTGGCTAAAATTGCCTTCAAGGAATCGTCCGCAACCTTTAGATCCGTGACCAATTTCCCCAGAGAATACCCCATCTGTATAGTTTCCGCGCGAAACTCTGCAGTATCTCGTGCTGCAATAAAACATTCAGTCCAGTAACTAACGACTGCCACATCGCGCTTGGCAAATGCTTTAAGCAAGCGCCATAGGATGGGTGCTTCGAAATCCGCGATGATATTCAAGGCCTCAGAAATCCACACCCGCGCAGAATTCTCATTATGCACGTCACCCTTTTCAATAGCGGACTCCAAGCCTTGCGAATACGTATAGGCGCCAATTGGCAGCGATGGACTTGCGAGTTGCAGTAAACGAAGCAATGAAGCGGATTGCACAGTGAATGACACCTAAGATTGCGAGTCGGAAGGTCTGTGAATCTTTTGACGTACTGGTATTGGCGCAAGCGGACCATGCGCATGATAATGACCATCGTCATGGTGATGGTGTCCTCCTCCACCATAAGCACCTGATTCCGGTTCAAATTGCTCATCCTCTTCGATGACAGAAGCACCCAACCCCTCCAGCATTTGTTTCAAGACAGCATCTTGATGAATACGCAGGAAAGCTTCCCCAACTTGTGTTTGCGTATGTCGATTACCCAAATGAAAAGCACAGCGCAATAAATCATGAGGCGTCTGGCAAGTAACTCGATAAGTGGGTTCTTTAGCGGCAATAATCTGCACTACCCGCCCGTCATCGCTTCTGAGAAAATCATTATTACGTAATATTGTGCCTCGCACAGTAAAAATCGCCACTTCCTCGCCTGAGGCAAGCGTCGTTCTTAACCGACTGTTTTCGCGCATTTCATGAGGCAAAACGAGTTGCGCATATACTGAGTCTGCATGATCTATTTTCGTATTCAGCGTAAGCATTTTATATTAACATAAGTCATTGATTATATGGCAGCCATCAACGGAATAAGCGTCGTGATAGCTGCTCATCGGAATGGAAAAATCCTTTGTTCCTGTTTACTCGTTAAAGAAGTAAGAAGAATTACGCCTAAAACAGAAAGTAACGTTGTGCCATTGGTAATACATCTTCAGCGCCGCATGTCAGCAATTGCCCATCTGCACGGACTTCATAGGTTTCCGGATCAACTTCCATCTTAGGTGTCGCGCTATTGTGAATCATGTCTTTCTTGCGCAAATTTCGGGTATTCTTTACCGCAATAATATCTTTATCCAACTTCAGTTGATCAATTAAATTGGCATTAAGCGCGGCTTGCGAAGCAAATGTGAAACACGATGTTTTGATCCCGCCCCCATATCCTCCAAACATGTAGCGATAATGTACTGGCTGAGGTGTTGGAATCGATGCATTAGGATCACCCATCAGCGACGCTGCAATCATTCCACCTTTCAATATCATGGATGGCTTTACGCCGAAAAAAGCTGGCCTCCATAATACAAGATCCGCATATTTACCGACTTCTATCGAACCAATTGCGTGCGCAATACCGTGTGTGATGGCTGGATTAATTGTGTATTTGGCAACATAGCGCTTGACACGAAAATTATCATTCCTCGAATTATCTTCTTGCAATGTTCCGCGTTGTATTTTCATTTTATGCGCGGTTTGCCATGTGCGCAATACAACTTCACCAATACGCCCCATCGCCTGTGAATCTGAGGACATCATAGAAATTGCCCCCATGTCATGCAAAATATCCTCAGCGGCAATTGTTTCTTTACGGATACGTGACTCTGCAAAGGCAACATCCTCCGGAATGTTGGCGTGTAAATGATGGCACACCATCAACATATCCAAATGTTCATCAAGAGTATTGACCGTATAAGGACGAGTCGGATTCGTAGACGATGGTAAAACATTTTCCTGACCAACAACTGCGATAATATCCGGAGCATGACCTCCACCCGCACCTTCGGTGTGGAAAGTATGAATAGTCCGATCTTTCATGGCAGCAATGGTATTCTCCAAATATCCGCCTTCATTAATGGTATCGGTATGGATTGCGACCTGTACATCATATTTATCCGCAATACCCAAGCAATTGTCGATCGCGGCGTATGTGGTACCCCAATCTTCATGAAGCTTCAGACCACAAGCGCCGGCAAGTACTTGCTCTTCAAGCGGTGTAGGCAAGCTGGTATTACCTTTACCGAAAAAGCCTGTATTCATTACTAACCCGTCCGATGCCCTTAGCATCGAATGAATATGCCAGGGACCGGGCGTACAGGTAGTTGCCGCTGTTCCTACTGCAGGTCCGGTACCGCCACCCAACATGGTAGTGATGCCGTTCATCATGGCATCTTCAGCTTGTTGCGGAGAAATGAAGTGAATATGGGTATCAACACCGCCTGCGGTAACAATCGAATTTTCACCAGCAATAATCTCAGTCGCTGAGCCAATTGCCATCGTAACATTCGGCTGAATATCCGGGTTACCGGCTTTTCCGATATTAGCTACTTTGCCATTCTTGATCCCTATATCCGCTTTTACAATCCCCCAGTGATCGATAATGATCGCATTGGTAATGACGGTATCCATAACATCCGCATGATTTCGCTGTGATTGTCCCATACCATCCCGGATCACTTTGCCACCACCGAATTTCACCTCTTCACCATATGTAGTGAAATCTTTTTCAATTTCTATAAATAGTTCTGTATCTGCCAGACGAACACGATCACCGGTCGTTGGACCCATCATCTCGGCATAGTTTCGACGGGAAATTTTTACGCTCATTTTCTTACTCCTGTAAAATTATTGCGATACAAACTATTTGAGTTTGCCCATCACTTTTTGGTTAAATCCATAAACGATCCGATCTCCCGCAAGCTCAACAAGCTCAATCGTTCTTTCTTGCCCTGGTTCGAAACGAATAGCTGTCCCGGCCATAATATTCAGGCGCATGCCATAGGCAGCTTCTCTATCAAATTTCATGGCAGAATTAACCTCATAAAAATGAAAATGGGAGCCTATCTGTATTGGGCGATCCCCTCCATTTGAAACGGTTAGAGTTTTAGTGTTTCTGCCCACGTTTAATTCTATTTCTCCCGCCTCAGTAAATACTTCACCTGGAATCATCGGTACTCTCATGGCGATCTCCTATACTTTAAATTAGCTAAACAATCGGATTATGAACAGTCACCAGTTTTGTACCATCTGGGAACGTTGCTTCAACCTGAATGTCCGGAATCATTTCGGGAACACCTTCCATGACATCAGAGCGAGTTAATATTCTTTGCCCGGCAGCCATAAGCTCTGCCACCGTCCGACCATCTCTGGCCCCTTCCAGTACAGCACAGGTAATCAGAGCAACTGCTTCAGGATAATTCAGTCGTAAACCACGCGCTTTACGTCTTTCTGCGAGTAGTCCGGCAGTAAATATCATTAGCTTGTCCTTCTCTCTCGGTGTTAAGTCCATAGTTTTTCTCCTGGGTAAAATAACATTTACAATTTAAAGCTGCTGCAGCATCGTTAATGTAAAAACACTACAATTAATTATTAATAGGGATTCACGTATTCCACATCCGCGGCACAATAGCAGCACTTCCGATTAATTCGGGTCGCAGCAAACCCCAGACACACAACATTACCTGCCTTGCCACTTCGCTTGAATCACCCAAATAACGCACCACCACAGCTGATTTAAGTTGCGATAGGCCGACCTGGCCGGTTCCCTTTGTAATTTTATTTGTTTCTTCTCGAACCAGATCAATCAATGGCTGAGGTATTGTTTTTCCAGTCAAAATCAGTGTCGCGCAGACTGTTTTTCCAGACAATGCCAAAGCGCCATTCATCGCAGAGCTCTCGCCAAGAAGGCGTATTTGCTCCAGCCAGATCAACTTGTTATTTCTCTTGATACTGGTACGTTGCTTGATTTGTCCGTTACTGAATGTTTCACCGTACGCGGTTCTTCCAAAACACAATATTTCACAACCCACATAAACTGCATCATCTTCCAGGATCACCTGATGATCAATTTCTACGTTTGCATTGTTGTAAAAAATGGTTTCCTGCGGTACCCATTCAAGAGAGCCGCCTTTTCTTACATAGATTCTGATTTTCTGATGTGAAGTATGGCCGTTGGCTTTATACCATTTGGCGGCGCCGGGTGTAGTTATCTGTGCATTGGCCGATGCATCGACTTGAGCTGAAATTTCCAGCTGATCACCACTCACAACTCCACCTGGCGGATGAATAATCACCACATGGCAAATCTTTTGTCCTTCAGGATAAAAAGGTTTCTGTACTAATAAAGGACCGAAGTGTTCTCGTTCTACGAGGCGCGTTACTCCATCCATTTCAGCGAATTTGAGTGATAATTTTGCTTGGAGGGGCTTATGCCCTGAAGCTACGTTTGAAGTGGACATAACGGCATCAGTTGGCTGCTTGAAATCACTCGAAATAGTAAAATGCCGCTGCTTGATCTCTGATTCTTCGGAGTAAGTGGATAACAACATGGTTTTTTCCAGTGTTTATTAACGGAGAAAAGATTACAGAAAATCCTAAATTTGTAACTGGAAAGAAATTTTAAAAACATCAAGCGTTGGACCTGAAACTCCGGGGGCATAATTTAATCCCTTCATCAGCAGATCTCCATGCTGATAGTAGGCTGAAATACGTGCATTAAATCCATCGATAATATAGTTTAGACCCGTTTCAATTTCTTCTCGATTACTGCTTGCATTGGGTTGGACGCTGGTAAATCTGCCATAAGGCTGAAAATGCCCTATGCCAATTTTAGTTGGAAACATATAAAGACCTGTTACTGTCCATGACTTACCATCAAACATGCAGAAGCAATCGCGATCAGAAAATGCGGCGGTCGAATAGTTAGCATAAAATTGTTTATATTCGGCGTTTAGAGTAGTAACTCCCATGTTCCTGGGTAATACTTTTTCAAATAGCAAATCACCTGTAAAACCAAGAAAATCACTACGATTTGTAAACGAGCCGGCACCATTCTTTTGATAAGACATACCAAACGCGAGTGCTAAAATATCTCCAGCTTTGCCATAATACGTGCTGGAAGTGTAATAACCGGGGTTTTTTTCCGGATTCAGGAAATTATAGGTAACACGCGCAGCTGTCAGTATAGTGCCGCCCGGATTAGGACCTGCAATTTTCGAGGACTCCAAACCACGAAAAACCCCCACCGCATAACCAAGTGTGCCTGGAATAATACCAGGCTCTGCATTACCCCAAAAAGTTACACCGTCGTCACGGCCGTAACGACCGGCACCACCCTCACCAAACTTAGTACTGAAATCTTGAGAAAAGAAAGGAGTTTTGAATGCATCATGAGTAGCCTGAAAAAAAGGGCCGCTTAATTCCCCCCGTTCCGTGGGTGCCAACATACGCCCCCCCCATACATTAAAGTAGCGGTTGTACTCAAATTTAACAATCGCATCCAGAATGTTGTAGGACATCTTTGGATTTTCACCTGAGGCGGTATTGTTACAAAAGAAGCACTCAGTATTCACTTCGAATTTAAGATGCTGATTAAACTGCCCATTGAGATAGAGACGCGCATTATCATTACTGTAGGCACCATCGTTTAAATTTCCGGAATTTGGATTCTCCGTCCACAACCCTGTACCGCGATACCCCGCACCTAAGCTAATCCATCTGTTTTCATTCGTTTCCACCTTGAGCATCTTTTTAATCGGTGCCGTTGCTCCAGCCATCGAGTGGGCTTTCGATGCAGATAAAAGAAAAACACTTATTAATAGAGTCGTAAGGAAAAGCCATATCCATACCTGTTTTCTCAATTTTTTATTACCTATATGGAAATTGCACGGGTCGAACATGATAAATAACTCCAAATTTGTATTCTTAATTTTCATTTGAAAGTTGCTATTGTCTTTATGCATGAGAATGCTCGTTCCCTATATTAGACTGACCCGATTGAATGGTCGATGATTGTTATTACAAAGATAAGCAAAGTAATTTTATCGCAGAATTTCTATTAATTACATTTGGTAATACTTTTCATATGTTTAGTATGATTGATTATTAACAAATCTTTAATAATTCGATGCTTTCAGTTCAACGCTTTCTTGTTAACCGAGGTATGCTGATTTTCGTAAGGTCCGAAGTTTCATAAAATGAAATAACCGTATACCCAATATAGCCAGGTATTTCGGGATCAATGCGCAAGTTACAAATACAAGACTCTAAACCAGCGAATACAATCTATAATCCTAAAGCTACTATTAGGATGATCAACCAGATAGTACGAGCGGCGCGACCAATTTGGATACACGTTCGAAAGTACCATAGGGGTTATGTGAGCTAAAGTGCTCAAATAACACAGAACAATCATTGAAAAGGAATGGAATGCTGATAGGTTACCCAAGCAGATAAATCTTGTGATGGCAAAAAAGATCTAACCACAAAAATGTTAGCCTGAACTTCTACCTGTATACCACTGCTTCAGGCTAATACAGGGATAGAAATATTTTTGGCAGAGGCTAGCTTGTCATAAAGCTCTGTGCAAAATTGCGGCCGATTTCTTCATTGCGAAAACACACACTATCTCTTGTCAGATCGGGAAGCATCTATATAAATGAAAATGACTGATATTACTGCGATTCTGGGTAACGAAAGCGAACTACTTCTCAAGCATGTTTGCAATACGATTCCTAAACATAACTTACAACTGCCAGGTATCGATTTTGTCGATCGTGTAATGGCATTGAGCAATCGCAAGCCAAGTGTTTTACGCAATTTGCAGGCACTTTATCATCAGGGGCGATTATCCGACACAGGTTATTTGTCCTTGTTGCCTGTAGATCAAGGGGTGGAACACTCGGCAGGCGCATCGTTTGCACCTAACCCAATGTTTTTTGATCCGAGATGTATCGTTGAACTTGCTATTGAAGGTGGCTGCAATGGCGTCGCCTCCACTCTGGGAGTATTGGCTATCGTGTCACGTCAGTATGCGCATAAAATCCCTATGATTCTTAAAATTAATCATAATGAATTGCTGACTTATCCTAATAAATTTGATCAAACAATATTTGCGAGTGTTGATCAAGCCTTCGACATGGGAGCCTGTGCAGTGGGCGCAACTGTATTTTTTGGTTCGGAGGAATCACGTCGTCAAATTCAAGAAGTTTCAGCAGCGTTTGAACATGCGCACAATCTAGGTATGGTAACCATACTATGGGCTTACACTCGAAATAGTGCGTTTAAAGCTGCAGATAACGATTATCATGTCAGCGCCGATCTAACGGGGCAGGCTAATCATCTGGCAGTCACCATCGGTGCGGATATCGTTAAACAAAAAATGGCTACCAATAATGGGGGCTATAACGCAATAAAATTTGGCAAAACTCACCCTAAAGTTTATAGCGAACTCACCACGGATCATCCGATTGACCTCGTGCGCTATCAAGTCGCAAATTGTTACATGGGACGTATCGGCATGATCAATTCGGGTGGGGAGTCGAGCAGTGATGATTTGCACCAGGCCATTAGAACGGCCGTAATTAACAAACGTGCCGGAGGGATGGGGCTGATTTCCGGGCGTAAGGCCTTCCAAAAACCTTTCGCCGAAGGTGTCAAATTGCTACACTCGATTCAAGATGTGTATTTGTCGCACGAGGTAACCATAGCTTGAGAGGGTGGTTGGAATGTAGCAGGTTAAACCTGATAAGACAGTCACCCGATCAAATCGGGACTGTCTTATCAACAATGCAATCACTTGGAATGTGATTGCTGTATCGCATCCAGGTTGCTTCGCGCCTCTTCATTTCCTTGCGCAGCTGCTTTCTCAAACCATTCGATAGCTTTCTTCTCATCCCTTGCCACACCTTCTCCGGTAAAATACATGGCACCTAAATTATTTTGTGCATCTACATGTCCTTGTTCCGCAGCCTTTTTAAATAACTCGACAGCTTGTTCCATATCTTGAGGCACCCCCTCACCATTGGCATACATAAGCCCTAAATTGAATTGCGCATCGGCATAACCCTGCTCCGCCGCACGGTAAAACCATCCAGCCGCAAGTTCCGGATCGGTATTTAACACTTGACCGGAAGCTGTCTTGGAAACGGCATCACCCGTATAATACATTACACCTAAGCCATTCTGGGCGACTGGATCTCCAGCCCTTGCATCCTCCATGAGCGCCTTAAATTTTTCCGCAGCAATATTTTCATCGCCGACACCGGACGGCATAATCTGTTCCTTCAACGCAGCCTTCTCTTCTTCAGTCAGTCCCTCACTCATAAATGATGGGATCTCGCCCATCTTGGTAATTTCACCCATGGGATTAGGTATTGCACTCTCTTCTGATTTATCACTTTTTGTCTCTTCACTGCAACCATGCAGCAATAAAACCGCTGCCGCAAGTAATAAAACAGCCAAAACTTTCATTTATAATTTCCTTTATTTCTCAAGTTAAACAATATAAAAAATACACTATAACAACTCGATGAGAAGTTGTGTATCGATAGTTACTAACGAGCCCCCGCCTTTTTTAATAATTCAGTAATTTCCCGATGATGATAGCGGCTGGCAAGCATCAATGCAGTCATTCCATTACCCGCTTTAAGATTGAGATTGGCATTTGCTGCGATCAGCGAATAGACTGCTCTCAAATTACCATGTTGAACTGCAAGCATTAATGCAGTAGCACCATTTTCCAACTGATAATCTACTTCAGCTTTTGCATTAACCAGAATTTGAATGGTCTGCTGATGCCCTTCTTGAGCAGCCAGCATGAGAGCTGTCATACCGTCTGCCCGTTTAGCATTCACATCGCTCTGGGCGTCTAACAACAGAGTAATTACTTTCCTTCTATCTTTCTCAGCAGCCAGCATCAATGCTGTGCCATCTTCTTCAGAAACGGCATTCACATCCGCGCCGGCTCTCAATAAAATCTCAACCATCTGATCACGACCATCCCGGGAAGCACGCATCAAAGGAGAAAGACCGTCATCTGCTCTTAGATTCACATTCGCACCGGCTTGTAGAAACCGCTCGACGATAGCGGAATTTCCTTTATTTACCGCTGCTAGAAATGCCGCATTCAATTCTTTCGAGCTTATTTTTTGATTTTCAAGAATGGTATTCACCACAGAAAGATTTCCCTTATCTGCGGCAGTAATCAATTCATCATCAGTATCCCCTGACCAGGCATCGAAAGCTAGAAAAGCCAGCAAAAATATTACTTTTGTTATAAATTCTTTTTTGAAAAATCTTATCATGCAAAATTTCCTATAATCATTCAATTATATTTATATGATTCCAGAATTCTAATCAGCTTATCGGTTTTGTATTTATTAATCGAATGGAAGAATTATACAATTTAAACAATTTTATTACCGCCATGTAACCCAGAATTCTCTTATCTATTACATTTCAAGATCATGTGCTGTATGCTATTGTTGCATAAACTGTATTAATCTACTGCCCGATAAAAAAATCTGATGCAAACCGCTAATTTTGATGGATACCAATCGGAGCGTGTTTAACGTGGTATCTTGGCTGGTCATGTAATTACAGTTAATAAGCTAAAGTTCTTACTCTGGAAATAATTCAAAAAATTAATTTTTATGATCATTGATCATTATGACATTGTTATTGTTGGCGGTGGCCCAGTAGGCATGGCATTAGCGCTTAGCCTGCATGATCATGGAATATCCAGCCTGCTTCTTGAAGCTCGCGGATTACCGGAAAAAGACGAGGATCCGCGTCCATTGGCATTATCGCATGGCAGCCATCTGATATTGCAGCGCCTGAAAGTGTGGGATAAATTAATACAAAATACCCCGATCCGGACAATTCATATTTCCAACCGCGGCAGTTTTGGTCGTACTATTTTGGAATCTCTGGATGCCGGTGTTCCTGCGTTGGGTTATGTAGTGAATTATCATGATCTTTTTAGCGCCATGCATACGCAGCTAACTGCCGCGCAATCCAAATATATTACTGGTGCTTTAGTTACCCGAATCGATACTGCTGAAAGCTCAGGCAATGTATTTTTTGATCATCGCGGACAATCGAAACAAGTAACCGCTAAGCTGCTAGTTCTGGCTGATGGCGGTCAGCTTACCAAGCACATCCCCGACATTAATTATCAATCCTATGACTATCAGCAATGGGCAGTAGTAGCAAATATCAGAGCTGAGAACAAGCAAGCGGGTATCGCTTATGAGCGCTTTACGCCGGATGGACCTATTGCGCTACTTCCCAATGATCCGGATTTTTCTTTGGTATGGACTGTAGCTCCAGAAATTGTAAAAAAAATTACCGAATTGAATGACAAATCTTTTTTATTCCAGCTTCACCAACATTTTGGTGATAGGCTCGGGAAATTTATTGATGCGGGAAAAAGATCGGCATTTCCGTTATCACTTAAATATGCCGCATCCTCCGTATCGCAAAGAATTGCACTCATCGGCAATGCAGCCCAAACTTTACATCCTGTTGCAGGACAGGGGTTTAACCTAGGCCTGAGGGATGCCTACGAATTGGCACATGAAATTGTTCACACAAAAGATGTATCGCAAGAGCTCGGCACATCCACCATGCTATCCAGATATCGCCAGAGAAGACAAAAAGACAGTAACGCTGTTAGAATCTTTACCGATACTTTGGTCAAGCTATTTTCCAATGATAATAGAATACTAAACCAGGCTTGTGGATTTGGCTTAAGTACGTTGGATTGCTTGCCGCCGCTGAAGCGTTTTGTTGCACGTCGAATGATATTTGGCGCTAAAAGATAATGTTGATCTTTGTTCCACGGTCAATTTGACAAAGGTTATAATAAAGCCCGCAGGGAATACGAATATAGAGTTCCGTTTTGCACGGTTGGGCTTTAAGCTACTTTCTACAAACTTTCAAATTACAGCAATACTCAACATCAGATCTAACCTACTATTACTAATCTCCAAAAGATGTTTTCATGCAAATCGGCCCTCACATTCTAAAGAATAAATTGATTGTTGCTCCAATGGCCGGTGTTACCGATCGACCATTCAGACAGCTTTGTAAATCAATGGGTGCCGGGATGGCCGTATCCGAAATGGTATCAAGCAACTCTCTGCTCTGGGGTTCTAAAAAAACACAGCGTCGCGCGAATCATGAAGGAGAAGTTTCTCCCGTTTCTGTTCAGATTGCTGGCGCTGACCCGCAGATGCTTGCGGCAGCAGCACAGTACAATGCAGAAAATGGTGCCCAGATCATTGATATCAATATGGGATGTCCGGCAAAAAAAATTTGTAATGTCATGGCTGGTTCAGCACTATTACAAGATGAAAAATTAGTAGAAAAGATCCTAACTACTGTAGTCAGAGCAGTTGATATTCCAGTAACACTTAAAATCCGAACCGGATGGGATAAACAGCATAAGAATGCGTTAGCAATTGCACGTATTGCAGAAAATTCCGGCATTCAGGCACTTGCAATTCATGGTCGGACACGAGCATGCGCATACACTGGCACCGCGGAATACGACACCATCGCCGCGGTGAAGGCAGCAGTTAGAATTCCTGTCATCGCAAATGGCGATATCACTACCCCGGAAAAAGCAAAACAAATCCTGGTTTATACTAAAGCGGATGCGATTATGATTGGCCGCGCTGCGCAGGGAAGACCCTGGATTTTCCGCGAAATTGATCATTTTCTTACTACAGGCCAACATCTACAATCACCTGAAGTATCTGATATACATAGAGTTTTAATTGATCATCTGTATGATTTATATCATTTCTATGGTGAATACTCGGGCGTTCGCATCGCACGCAAACATATATCCTGGTACACCAAAGGGCTCATAGGTTCCGCCGGCTTTCGTCAGGCAATGAACCAATTACCGACCAGTGATCAGCAAATTTCTGAAACCAATAAATTTTTTACCCAATTAGCTAAACAAGGCCAAAGATTGAGTTATATCAAAGAGGGGAGTAATTAGTTTATGAGCGCAGTAAAGGAGAATGAAATTGCATCATGCATACGAAATGCCATAGGTGGGTATCTCAACGATCTGGATGGAGAAAAGCCGGGAAATATTTATAGCATGGTAATTCAAAGCGTTGAAAAACCTTTAATAGAAGTTGCCATTCAGCATACCCAAGGGAATCAAACACAAGCGGCTGAATTACTTGGAATTAACCGCAATACCTTACGTCAAAAAATGAAACAATATCAGATTAAATGATTATTAAACAAGCACTCATCAGTGTTTCTGATAAAACCGGAATCATTGATCTAACCCGGAAACTCATACAATACGGCATCAAAATTATATCTACGGGCGGTACTGCGAAATTATTAAATGAAGCTGGAATATCCGTTATTGAAGTTAGTAATTACACGGGTTTTCCGGAAATGCTGGATGGTCGAGTGAAAACACTTCACCCAAAAATTCATGCAGGTATTCTCGCCCGCGATGATTTGCCTGATCATCAGCAAGCGCTTGATCAAGCATCAATATCAAATATCGAACTGGTAATAGTCAATCTATATCCATTCAGGCAGGCAATCGCAAAACAAAACTCCACACTCAGTGATGCGATTGAGAATATTGACATTGGAGGCCCCACAATGATCCGCGCAGCTGCTAAGAATTATCAGAAAGTCACCGTAATAACCGACCCCTTGGATTATTCTTCACTCTGCGAAGAACTGGAAGCTAACAATAAATCGATCAATGCGACCACTCGTTTTAAGTTGGCCCAAAAAGCTTTTGCGCATACAGCCTCGTATGACAGTGCCATCAGTAATTATTTGACTGCATTGGATGAAAACTTTCTCCACAAAGATTTCCCAGAATCACTTCATCTGAATTTCAATATCGCACAGAATTTACGCTACGGAGAAAATCCCCATCAAAAAGCGGCATTCTATCGAGATTCGGTCATAACTGCTGGTGGTTTGGGGAATTATCAACAGCTGCAAGGAAAAGAATTATCCTACAATAACATTGCAGATACCGATGCAGCGTGGGAATGTGTTAAAACATTTGACAAACCGGCCTGTGTAATTGTAAAACATGCCAATCCTTGCGGAATAGCCATTTCTGAATCAGTACTGAGTGCTTATCAACTGGCATTCGCAACCGACCCGGTTTCTGCTTTTGGCGGCATCATCGCTTTCAATCGAATCATCGATAAAGATACTGCAGAGGCGATCCTCAAACAATTTGTTGAAGTGATTATTGCGCCGGAAATTTCACCCGAAGCGCAACAGTTGTTATTACAAAAAAATAACATTCGAGTATTGATGGTACCGTTACAAACAGGAGGCTCTATCTATGACTTAAAAAAAGTCAATGGCGGACTTCTTGTTCAAACACCGGATATTTCTAATATTACCGCAGCCGATTTGACGATAGTCACCAAAGTAAAACCCACTTCGCAACAATTGGATGATTTATTGTTCGCATGGAGAGCAGCAAAGTTTGTCAAATCCAATGCAATTGTATTTTGCCGCAACGGTCAAACAATCGGCATTGGCGCAGGTCAAATGAGTCGGATTGATAGCGCACGGATTGCGTCCATAAAAGCCCAGCAATCGGGCTATACGCTTGCAGATTCTGTTGTCGCATCGGATGCATTTTTCCCCTTCCGCGATGGTTTAGACGTTGTTGTACAAGCAGGAGCAACAGCGATAATTCAGCCTGGCGGCAGTATTCGTGATGACGAAGTTATTACGGCCGCGGATGAACAAGGCATCTCCATGATATTCACAGGCATCCGTCATTTTAGACATTAGAAAATCTCTGTATCATGAAACTATTAGTTATTGGTGGGGGAGGCAGAGAACATGCGCTGGCATGGAAATTAAGCCTCTCATCACGCGTACACAAAGTATTTGTGGCACCTGGAAATGCGGGTACTGCACTTGAGCCAGGGTTAGAAAATGTTCCCATTACTGCAATCCCTGAGTTAATCGAATTTGCACGGAAAGAGCATGTTGCAATCACCGTTGTCGGACCAGAAATACCGCTTGCTGCAGGTATTGTGGATGCCTTCCAAGCCAGCGGCTTAAAAATATTTGGACCAACTCAACAAGCGGCTCAGCTCGAGACTTCAAAGATTTTTGCCAAGAAATTCATGCAGCGACACCAGATTCCTACCGCATCCTACATGAGCTTCACTGATGCTGAATTAGCACATCAATATATTGATCAGCAACCCATCCCTTTAGTAATCAAAGCAGATGGCCTCGCGGCAGGAAAAGGTGTCATCGTTGCACAAACCCATGAACAAGCACACTCAGCTGTGGATGCCATACTGGTCAATAAAAATCTTGGCACTGCAGGATGTGAAATTATTATAGAAGAATTTCTCCAGGGCACAGAAGTCAGCTTTATCGTCATGACGGATGGCCTCCATATTCTCCCGATAGCAACAAGTCAAGATCATAAACGTCTTTATGATAAAGAATTGGGTCCTAATACTGGCGGAATGGGCGCATACTCACCCGCTCCTTTTATTTCACCCGATCTGCATGCACAAATCATGCGTAATATTATCGATCCTGTCATTAGCGGATTACGGCAAGAGGGCATCCGCTATACCGGCTTTCTTTACGCCGGTTTAATGATTACAGCGGATGGTCATGCAAATGTACTGGAATTTAACTGCCGTCTGGGAGATCCGGAAACGCAACCTATCATACTTCGTTTAAAAAGCGATCTGTTGACACTCATTGAGCATGCTATAAATGGAACGCTAGGCAATGTTGATATTGAATGGGACAAACGTGCCGCGCTTGGGGTTGTGATGGCGGCGCATGGTTATCCTGAAAATCCGAGAAAAAATGATGTCATTCATGGCCTGCATGATCTTATCAATGAACAAAAGGACAATGACACTTTTCATATTTTCCACGCCGGAACGATCATGAAAGGAAAAGACGGAAACGAAATTCTGACTGCAGGAGGACGGGTTTTATGCGCAACGGCACTAGGCGAAAATGTTAAAGCCGCTCAGCAAAATGCTTATAAGCTCATCGAAAAAATTTACTTCGAGGATTACCAAATTCGCCATGATATCGGCTCTCAAGGCATAAATTATCAGGAAAAAAACAAAAAGTAATTGAATAAGTATTTTCAAATATAATTGAACAAGGATAACCCGGAAATTTTAATATAGGATTGTTGCGCAGCTTGGAGATACAGCTGTTGTCTTTGAAAATCTGAAATTACCTTCGACAGATCGGCATTTTGCAAATCAGAAAGTAGTTTTTCAAATTGAATACTTTGATCTTCGCCAACACTTTCCAAGCTGTCTATTTCATTCATTCGAGCCCCGATAGCGGACTGTTTAGTAAGTACATGCTCCAAACTGTTGTTAATATTTTGAAGTGCTGTATTTAAGCTATTTGACAATCGTGTGCTTGCCGGTTGACTGCTGGACGGTGTTTCGAGTGCCGTAATCAAATCGCTCACGGTTTCAAAAATACTTTGATTACTGCTTGGAGAAACTGTAAATCTATCCCCATTCACCGGATCCCCCGTAATACTTAATTGTATTCCATCAAAACTGATCGCGCTGTCACTGGTGTAAGGATTACCTGACGAAACTGCCGACCCTGTGGTTACGTTTACAATATCATAGGTTGTCACACCGGCTGCAACTGTGAAATTAATTTCATAATTAGCACCAGTAAGATCAGTTGGTACAGTCACTGATCCCTTATCGATAATGCCAGTACCCGTGTTTAATGCGTCGGCTGCGGTTGAGAAAATACCGTTCCCGTCCTTTATACGCTCAAAAACATCGGTACCAGAATCGCTGACAGCAAGCTGACGCGCCGATCCAACATGATTCATTCTCTGCCCTTGATCTCCCGCATACTGCACATTCAGACCCGTTTGAACAAAAGGCTTTGTATTAGCTTGATATCCCGAAAATAGGAATTGCCCATTTTCATCCGTGGTATTGGCTAAACCCACTAATGAATCAAACTTACCACGTAATTCCGTAGCAAGAATTTTCTTATCCGCATCGTTTAGTGTCGAATTTCCGGCATAAACGGCTGAGTTATGCACGCTCTGAAGAATCGAAGTTACTTGCTTGAGTACATTCTCTTCCAGCCCCAATGAGGAGCTTGCACTGGCACGATTAACAGAGAATTGTTTATTCATTGATGCTGCTTGTGTAACATTCAACGCCTGTGCCGCAGCAATTGGATCATCTGAAGGTGTCAGGATTCGTTTACCGGTAGATAGTTGCTGTTGGGTCTTAACTAAGTTGCCCTGGTTCTGGAGCATCAAATTAGTCCCAGTTTCATGAATTGTTTGTGTACTGACGCGCATGGTATAACCCTCAGCTTAGAAATACATTTAACGGATACGAAGAATTGAATCAAACAGTGTATTGCTCATTTCAATAATCTTACTTGCAGCTTGGTAAGCTTGCTGAAAGCGCATTAAATTGGCAGCTTCTTCATCCAGATTAACACCTGATGTGGACTGTATAGTATTTTCAATTTGTGCCAGGAAATTAGCTTGTGACTTACTGGTCACTTCCAATTCTCGCGTTTTATTACCAATCTGACTAACAAGCTGTCCATAAGCGGACTGGTATGATGCCGTACCATTCTCCACAGTATTTTTAGTTTGTAAGGCACCCAGCAACAACGCATTCCGATTATCGGCAGAGCCGTTAAGGTTAGGTGTAATTGTAAAAATATCCCCTGCAGCAGGGTTGCCACTAATTTGAAAAGTATAACCATTGAAACTAATATCAGCTCCTTCAGTATATGCTTGATTAGTGGCTGGTAACCCGGCACCAGTCCCCGTCACATCATATTGACCATCGTATGGCGCATGAAATGTTATAGTCAGGGGTTGCTGAAGATTGGGATCCAAAGGCAAAGGATTTACAGTGCCGGCACTGATCTTTCCAGTACCGATATTCGTTACTGCTGCATTGGTACGATTAGGCGCTGCTGCTGCAATTTTGGTTGTGTCGGCAATATTTACCGCGATATCTTTCGCGCCATTTACAGTAGGTTGTATTCGGAATCTCTCATTAGTAAGAATAGTCGCTCCGGTAACAGAAATACCATCAAGCACTAATGGCGCTCCTCCTGACGGAGCAACTAAGGTACTTACCGAAGTATTATCTGATAATCTCGTTAATGTATAGTTAGTGCCATCGTATGAGAACTGATAATCACTCGTAGTTAAGGCACCATGATCACTTATGCTTGCAGTGATATTAGAAGCCGGATTATTGGTTAATGCTGAAATTACCTTGGGCGAGGGGACAGTGAAGAAATTTTCTCCCATATCACCATTAAGATCCACACCTAACTGATGTTGCTCATTGAAACTATGCGCTAACGTAATGGCAATTCTTCCTAAAGCATTTTGTGCATTATCAAGCGTTTCGCTTCGAAAGGACAAAAGCCCTCCCAAAACCCCACCGGTAATCTGATCCTCATGAATTTGAATAGTATTATTCCTTGAGATGAGGCCTAAGGTTAAATCGCTCGGATCATCAGGTGATTGGATCGCTTTTAGCGATAGTACCTGGCCTCCAACAACCAATGCTTGTCCATTTCCCACAAAAATACTTACACTTCCATTACTTTCCCGGATGGTATCCGTATTGATTAATTTACTTAGCCGGTTGATAAGTTCATCACGCTGATCGAGCATATCATTAGCGGGTTGCCCACCAGATGCGCCTTCTGCCAGTGTAATCTGTTGATTTATCTCGGCTAGCTGACCCGCCAAAGAATTTACCTCAACGACAATACTGGTAACTTGAGCGTTAATGTCTTCTCTCATTTGTGACATGCGTTGATCCATACTTTGGAATCGCGCCGCGAGCGCTTCACCATTACTTATCATAGCTTGGCGTGATGGAATCACAGATGGATTTGATGCCACGTCTTGCAATGCACTAAAAAAATTTTGGAGTGCTGGAGAGAGTCCTGAAGTAGTGTCTCCCAGCATATCGTCTAGTTGCTTAATTTGTGCAAAATGACTATCGAGCGATTGGCTTTGTGTTTGGATCTGTAAGGATTGGTTAACAAGAAATTGGTTGTATATACGTTGAACTGTCGTTGAGTGAACACCACGCCCAACAAATCCGGCTCCCGATGATTGGGGTGTATTGGTGTTCAGTATGACCTGCTGGCGATTATACCCGGGAGTAGCCACATTACTGATATTATGACTGGTTGTTAGTAACTGATTTTGCGCAGTTAGTAAACCAGAAATCCCAATGTCTAGAATACCATTTCCCATAGCTTATATGCTGGCCTTTAATTTTATTAAATTTCTAATAGTGATATCGGTAAGTTGATAAAAGAATTAAGAAAATTTCTTTGTCAAATGAATTCACGATTCCGCATTGCTTCACTGTTAATTATTCGAATCAGCTTCTCGGCATATTTGGGATCGGTAGCATAACCAGCTCGCTGCAAACCTGTTGCAAATCCAGCAAAATCAGGAGATTCTAAGACTTTTGCATAGCGCGGATTATCCAATAACAATCTAGCATAATCGTTAAACCCTTCCGCATAGGAGTTATAAGCACGAAATTTATCTACGATCTTTTGTGGTATACCATTAATATATTCAGTAGTTACTTTCTCTACGGTGTCGCCCTTCCAACTTGAGCCGGCTTTAATACCGAACAAATTGTAGCTTGGGCTATTGTCATCACGACGAATCTCATGTTTGCCCCAACCACTCTCAAGGGCTGCCTGGGCCAGCATAAAATGAGAAGGAATACCCGTTGATTGAGAGGCCGCCTTTGCATGTGGTAGAAGCGTATCGATAAAATCCATTGAGCGATTGAACGATTTCGTCAGCTGTGATTCGATTTGAATGGGCGTTATAAAAACTTCATTCGTTGAAGTCATTTGTTCTGCTTTCTTCGAATTATGCATGCTGGACCACAATTGGCCGGATATATCCTCGGGGTGTCCATTTTTTGGAGGTGATGGCGGATTAACGGCATTAATAGAAGACAAAATAGCATCGGCCTGACTTATCGAAGTCTGTGGTTCAATCGAGCCCTCTGTTCTACCTAATTGCTTTACTAATATATTAGCGATACCAATTCCTTTGGTTGACAGATGCTGGGCAAGTTGTTGGTCATACATCTGTGTAAAAAACTGCGTTTGTTGACTATCAAAAATTCCATCTTTAGGAGTCGCCTCCCGCATGCTTTTAAGTAACATATTCATAAACAGTGCTTCAAATTGCTGTGCCGCCTTATGCAACGCCTGCTGCGGATTCCGCTTTGCCATCAAATGCAAATCATCAATGCTTTTGGCATCGACTGCAAGCTTGCTTGAAATATCCGCTGATATCATCATGTATATTTTCCGGGTTAAATAATTTCCAAATCCGCACGCAACGAACCCGCAGCTTTTAGTGCTTGCAAAATGGACAATAAATCTTGTGTTGTTGCACCAATCGCTGTTAACGCTTTAACAACTTCCCCAAGATCGGCTCCGTTTGGCAACAACATTAAATTTCCTTCGTCAGTACGTATCTCAACTTGAGACCGTTGTGTGACAACAGTTTCGCCCCGCTGTGCAAAAGGGCCTGGTTGGCTAATGACAGGCTCTGTATTAATAATGATTGATAAATTGCCATGCGCAATTGCGCTTGTTTCCAGCGTCACCGATTGATTCATTACAATAGATCCGGTGCGGGAATTAACAATAACTTTTGCTGTTGCTTTAGCAGGAACCACATCCATGCTCTCAATCTGGGAAATAAACATGATTCTCTGGCTAGTATCAGCAGGCGCTTTCACTTGCACGACACGTCCATCAACCGCAACGGCAGAAGCCGGGTAAAATGAATTAATGGCATCTACGATTCGATTCACCGTTGTAAAGTCGGTTGAATTCAGCTCAAGATTAATGTAATCCCCCTGCCCTACAACCGTTGGAATCTCACGCTCGACTATACCTCCTCCGGTGATCCTTCCCACGCTGAGATGATTAACCTGAACACTGCTTCCTCCGGCAGCGGCGCCGATACCCCCTACCAAAACACTTCCTTGCGCCATCGCATAAACCTGATTATCAGCTCCTTTTAGTGGAGTCATTAGCAACGTTCCGCCACGCAAGCTTTTTGCATTTCCCATGGATGATACCGTAACATCGATATGCTGCCCGGTTTTGGTAAATGCCGGCAGTGTTGCCGTCACCATTACAGCTGCAACATTTCGTAACTGTAAATTGGTTCCGGGCGGTAAATTAACACCTAGCTGACCTAGCATACTGATAATGCTTTGTACCGTAAATGGCGTCTGGGTAGTCATATCACCACTTCCATCTAAGCCGACTACCAATCCATAACCAATCAATTGATTGTTACGTACCCCCTGAATCGATGCTAAGTCCTTTATTCGATCCGCCAGACTTATGTCCGGCAGGAATAAACATATCATCAGCAAACTTTGAGTAATCATGTGCAAAATTTTCATAATGTTATGTACTTTTCAGAAAATCGAATATACGTATCAAAATAATCAAAAAGGCGTCGCATTCAGAAAAAAGCGCGATAACCACCCCATCGTCTGAGCTTCATCAATATAGCCATTAGCGCGATATTCAATACGCGCATCAGCTATCTGCGTCGATGATATGGTGTTTCCCATGACATGGATTGGATTGACCACTCCAGAAAGCCTGATGAATTCTTGCCCTTGGTTTATCCCAATCTGTTTTTCACCACTGACCACCAGATTCCCATTGGGCAATGCTTCAATCACTGTTACTGTAATCGTTCCTTTAAAATCGTTCTTGCTGGAACTCTCACCACCGCCATCAAAACTATTATTGGATTTAGCTTCAACAGTGGCATGTTTTTTTAATAAACCTAAAGGTATTCCCAGAAGACTGGGAACCGAGAAATCAATACTACCTGAGCGATCTACATTACTTCCTGAGCTCTTGCTTGCATTGGTTCGTTCATTCAAAGTAACAATGATCGTATCGCCAACACTCCTTGCGCGTCGATCTTCAAATAAGGGGGTATAGCGAACACCATTCGTCGTACTATTTAGGGCTTGCAAAATGGAGCCATTAGGCTGAATGACTGCCAAGCTTTGATGAGCTGGTCGTAAGGAATTAGGTTGATGAGTAACTGTTGATGGCGTGGTTGTACAACCCGATGCGAGCATAAAAAACATCAATATATACGCGAAAAGATATTTATTACCTATCAACGGCTGGCAGTTAACCATTCCTATCACTCCCATAATTAACCGATTATAATTGCGCTAGTTTTTGCAGCATTTGATCGGATGTCTCAATAGACTTGGAATTCATTTCATAAGCGCGTTGCGTTTGAATCATATTAACCAATTCCTCCACTACACTTACATTTGAAGTTTCAACGAATCCCTGATCCAGAATTCCCAATCCATTTGTCCCAGGCGCATTCTGATTGGGCGTCCCGCTGGATGCAGTTTCCATGTACAGGTTCTCACCCATTTTCTGTAATCCGGATGGATTGATGAAGCTTGCCAATTGGATATTACCAAGTTGTATGGGTACATTAGAGCCGGGCACCGTTGCAGATACTGTGCCATCTCGCCCTACAGTGACAGTCTGAGTATTGGGTGGAACAACAATTGCCGGCTGCACCATATATCCGCTGGAAGTTACAAGTTGACCATTAAGATCCAATTGAAATGCTCCATCACGAGTATAAGCAGTTGTACCATCAGGCATTAGCACCTGAAAAAAACCCAACCCTCGGATTGCAACATCGCGCGGATTATCTGTCGGTTGTATTATTCCCTGGGTAAATATACTTTCAGTAGCCACTGGTTTAACACCCGTGCCAAGCTGTAAACCAGAAGGTAACTGGGTTTGCTGCGAAGATTGAGCGCCGGGTTGTCGCAACGTTTGATACATTAAATCTTCAAACACTGCACGAGATCGCTTAAAACCATTGGTATTGACATTCGCCAAATTATTAGCAATCACATCCAATTTGGTTTGCTGTGCTTCTAAACCCGTTTTGGAAATCCATAATGAACGTATCATTTGATTAATCCCCTCAATTTACTGTTTCTAAGCTCTTACAAGCATAATTTGACTCGCCTGCTGTGCGTTGCGTTCTGCATTCTCCAGCATCTTCATTTGCATATCGAACTGACGAGCCAAAGCAATCATGCTGACCATCTCATGCACGACATTCACATTACTGCCTTCCAGTGTTCCGTCGATCAGTCGAACTCTGGCATCAACAAGTGCCTCCTTACCGTCTTTCTGACGAAACAAACCATCGGCACCTTTTACAAGACTCTCCTCCGGAGGATTGACCAACTTAATTCGCCCGACAATAGCCACAGTATTTGGCAGCGCATTAAGCGGAACTGTTGATACGGTTCCATCCACACCGATGGTTATACGCGTTTCCGGTGGAACAGAAATAACCCCCGTGTCACCTTTAACTTTCAGGCCATTCTGGGTTAACAGCAAACCATTTGGACCGACTTGCAAACTGCCATTGCGGGTATACGCCTCTTCACCATTATCAAGCTGTATGGAAATCCAACCGGGACCACGAATAGCGACATCAAGATCGCGCCCAGTTGTTTCTAATGGGCCGGTAGTGAAATCGGAACCTGTTGTTGAATCCACCACAAAAGCGCGGGTCGGCAATCCATCGCCAAATAATGGAACCGCACGGAATGCATTGGTTTCAGACCGATAGCCCGTGGTTGATGCATTAGCGAGATTGTGTGCTACCGTCGCTTGTTGATTCAGCGTATGGTTTGCACCGGTCATTGATGTGTAGATAAGTCGATCCATGGATTTCTACTCAACTTTCGTAAAAAAAACTAAAGATTAACCAATGTTTGCAAAATTGCATCCTGAGTTTCAATTGTCTTCGCATTCGCTTGATACATACGCTGAGCGGTAATCATTTTTACCAATTCAGAGGTTAAATCCACATTGGCAGATTCAACGGCAGAAGCTTGCAGCACTCCTAACGTTCCTGAGTTAGGCTGTCCAACCAGTGGTTGGCCTGAACTGGGCGTTTCTATCCAACGACCATCACCAATGGGATTGAGACCTTGTGGATTTACAAAACTGGCCAAGACAACTTGCCCCAGTGTTTTATTTTGTCCATTACTGTAATTTCCTTGAATTATTCCCTCAGGAGACGTTGTAAAACCAGCTAATCGACCCGATGCATATCCATCGCTCTGTGCCAAATTAATACCAAATTGAGAGCCAAATTGTGTCGCTGTAGTCAGATCCAAAGCGAAAACCAAAGGAGAGCCTGCTCCCAGTGTCGGATTGATGGTTGCCAAATCCACTGACACATTAAAAGGTGCGATCGGTGCAGTCAGAATTCCATTATCGTCAAACGTTAAGGTCACTGAAGCAGCGCCGTCCAACGTAACGCCAATAGGGACGCCTGCCGGATCAATTGCGCCATCGACACTCGCATACATATCCCATGTATTGGCTAATGCGCCCGATTTCTGAAAATAATAAGTAAACGCATGATCATTACCTAAGCTATCGAAAAACACTCCGGATCTTTTTTCATTAAAGCTCTGAGTATTATTCGCATCAAAAATAGCGACTGCAGGCGCATCAGCATTTGATGGCAAATTAAAACCCAGATTGAAAGTCGATGTGACTCTTGGAGAAATATCGCTGGTATTCAATTGTAGATTGGTTGGCTGAGCGGTGTTTATATTGCCATCCGCATCGGGTGCATACCCGGTCAGATTTATTCCGCTCGCATCGGTGAGAAATCCATTTCCATCGAGACGGAATTGACCATTACGGCTATAACTAATCACACCGTTATCATTCATACGAAAAAAACCTTGGCCATTTATCGCGATATCCAATGGATTATTGGTTGGCGCAATATCCCCCTGGTTAAATAACTGCGCAACAGTAGCTACTCTCGCACCAATGCCCACTTGAGTGCGCGAAGAACCGGCTCCATCCAATGAATTTGCAAATATATCGGTAAATTGAGCTTGAGACTGTTTATACCCGACAGTATTTACATTGGCAATGTTATTACCCACTACATCCAGATTTGTCGATGCCGCGCTTAAACCACTTAAACCCTGTTGAAAACCCATCTTACTCTCCTAATCAAAATACCTGTTTAACGTCAGATAAACTGACTAATCCCAACGCTTTACCCATATCGAGAAAAGTACCCAGTTCTCCATGGGAAACGCTATTTACCGTTCCAAATGAAAGCGTATTGACTTTTACGTCCTTATCACCCTGTTTTGCAGTAACCTCAAAACTATAATCACCCGCGGCTGCTTGAGTGCCGCTGTCTGTTTCGCCATCCCAAGCAATAGTACTGACGCCTGCCGGTTGCACACCCAATTCCATTTTTCTAATTGCAATACCCGAGCTATCGAATATCGTTACAGTTGCTTGATCAACCGATTGAGCTAATTCAATTCCGGCTATAGCGCCTTCTCCTTCAAGAGTAATGGATTTGCCGGGAACATAAGCGCTATGTCCAATCATTTCCAATGCTTCGATCGATCGGCCATCATCAGCGCTGGAAACCAATTGCTGCAGTGTTGTGTTTAATTTATCGATACCTGTCACCGTGCTGATTTGTGCCAACTGACTAGTCACTTCTGCATTGTCTAATGGTTTGAGTGGGTCTTGATTTTTCATTTGGGTAATCAGAAGCTTCAAAAAACGATCCTGAGGGTTTTCGGCATCCTTCTTAGTTTTGATACCTGCTGTGGTTCCCGCCGAAATTGATTGCGAATCGGCTGCTTGAACTGAAGTCATGGAATGCTCCTTTATTGACCGAGGGTCAGGGTTTTTTGTAACAGAGACTTAGTAGTGTTCATCATATCGACACTATTCTGATACGAGCGTGAGGCCGACATCATATTGACCATTTCATCGACGACATTGACATTTGGCATCGTCACATAACCGCTTGTATTCGCAAATGGATGATTGGGTTCAAATACTTGCCTCATCGGCGATGGATCATGAATAACGCCCGCAACCTTAACACCCGCAGCACCATTAGCATCTGCACGCAATGTGCTGAAAACCACTTGACGTCCACGATACGGTTCTCCAGTCGAACTGGTAACACTATCCGCATTCGAAAGATTGCTCGCCACTACATTCAAACGCTGCGACTGCGCGGACATGGCCGAGCTAGCTATACCAAACACATTAAATAATGACATTTTTTATCTCTCCTGCAATGCTAATGATATATTTTTAAGCTCATTACTTAAGAAAGTGATGCTCGCATCGTACTTGATTGCATTATCAGCAAATCGGGTGCGTTCCATATCCATATCAACCGTATTTCCATCTGCGCTAGGTTGCAAAGGAACGCGATATAGAATGTTATCTCCGAATAATCCAGGCACAGATGAATTAATGTGCATTAACGATGTCGTATTAAGGCTTACTTTTTTCAGGCTTGGGGTAGAAGAAAGTTTTTCATGAAGCATACTGGCAAAGTCAATATCTTTTGCCTTAAAATTAGGGGTATCAGCATTAGCCACATTGCTTGAAAGTAATTCTTGCCTCGCAACCCTTAAGCTTAACGCAGTGTGGTGATAATTTAATTCTTTATCAAGTTTATTAATCATCTTCTATATTGCCTTAATCAAATAATTTTCTATTCATCATTTAGCATTTAGCATTTAGCATTTAGCATGCCAACTATAGTAAATGCTCGGATTGATAGGCGAAGCAACAATAAAGACAAGAAATAGAGGTTATCTTTGAGCATGAATCCATTTGCAATTGCTTAATATACGGATATAGCGGCAATAATTGCCGACATCGGCAAAAAAGAATGATCCAGCAAATAAAAAAATTATGATACGTTACTCAATATTAATCCTTTGCCCAATCATCGTGGTACTTGCTTCTTTTACGCCGGCACTTGCATCTCGGCACAAAAATATTCCCCCTAGACAAGAAATATCTCTGATAAATAATGCAATTGAAAATTTTCTCTACAGCAACACAACTAGCTTGCCCGGTCACGTCACTGTAAATATAAGTCAAATTGACAGACACCTGGTATTACCGGAGTGTCCGCAGTTAGAACCTTTTATTCCGGTAGGAAACCGTTTATGGGGAAAAACTTCTATCGGTGTCCGTTGTAATAGCGGGATTGCAACCTGGACCATCTACGTGCAAGTAGAGATAAATGTGATGTCGAATGTGTTACATACCGCCCGACCTATCGCTACCGGACAAATAATCACCAATGAGGATATTGCGCCTCAGAATACCAATCTGACACAATTACCCGAAGGCATACTCACCGATGCTTCGCTAATAGTGGGTAAAGTTGCCGCAACTAATTTACCAGCCGGTCAACCCTTACGTCCGCAAATGCTACGTGCTCCCTATGTAATCTTACGGGGACAAACCGTCAGTTTAGTCGTTCAAGGCCGCGGATTTAATATTCAATCTGAGGGACAAGCATTAGCTGATGCGGCTGATGGGCAGGTGATTCAAGTTCGCAATAAATCAGGACGAATCGTCAGCGGATTAGCCCGTCCCAATTCAATTGTTGAAATAAAACCATAGGTTATATCCAACAGAATAATTCCCCTGCAGTCGCTAACCACTAAAAATTAATACCGTATTAATACTTAAATCAGATTTATAATCATTAATGACATCGCAAAACGATTAACAAATTATTTTTTACTGTGATAAACATAAACCATACGCTTGAAATCAAAAAAATTCTGACCGATACTTTAGGATTGGACAAACGGCTCGATGCAATGGGGTCGGATGTAATATTACTCGGCAATATTCCTGAGCTTGATTCAGTTGCAATTGTTACGATCATTTTGGCTTTAGAGCAAAAATTTTCTATCTCAATAAAGGATGACGAAATTAGTGCCAAAACTTTTGAGAAGCTCAGTTCATTGGTTAACTTTGTAGAAATAAAACTGGCTGAAAAGAACAGGCAACTAGCCTGAATCTATCCTCAAATACCGGCACACTACCGATTGTGTTCTGATTCAATTCATGCATAATCACTTTTAATACAATCAAAATCATCATGGAGCATAGCATTGAAATTACACCCTGCTCATTTCTCTCATCAGTATATTTTCACTGGGTACGGTGACGAATATGTGGAAATCAATCAAATTCGATATGAAAAAAATTTGATTGTATTACCGAGCCAGCTAATTGAAAACTGGCCGGTTATTTCAATTTCCGAGCTAGAGATACAGCATTTTGAAAATCTGTTACCTCATACACCAGAAATAGTTGTTCTAGGCACAGGTATCTCGCATCAATTCCCGCACTATTCATTGCTGAATCAAATGGCTAAAATGGGTATTGGAATTGAGATTATGGACACAAAAGCTTGCTGCCGGACCTATAATATTTTAGTTGAAGAAGGACGGCATGTCGCAGCGGCTCTGTTTATATAAAACTGCAGCAATGCAAGGTAACACCCGCTATCCTGAACGACATCAAAATACCAAAAAGGAAGCATTTCAGATTCATGGTATAGATATTCATAGTAAGACTATGTTGCACAAACAACTGTGTCACAACAAGATGCCGCAATTCCCGTTAATTCTAAACTCTGCCCGATTGGCAGGGAAGTAGCAATAGCACTACTTACTGGGCACGAGCGCCAGGTGAATTGAACAAACCATCAAACTATCGTCAATCAGTATCTTTGACTTCAAGCGCAGCTAGCTCCAATCCCTCGATTTCTTGCAAGGACCTGCCCGCAATCCCTTGCAAATCTCCGTACATGCCCACTGTCGCCGTCATCACGCGTTCAATCTGTTCTTCGCGTTTGGCCCATTGTTTCATAATCGCCTTTCGTTCCCTTTCGAGATCTTGTTGCATAGTGGAAAATGCTTCGACAATTGCTTCCACACGCTGACGGAAACGCGGACCGGTGAGGTACTGGTAGACCATTTCGGTTTTGGTTTGCTGGCCTTCGGATGATTGGCGCGCTAATGCAACTTCCAATAGGGATTGACGCAGAATCATCGCTACTGGCAATGTAGCACGTGGATGGGTAACCCAAACACCTTCAATCAATTCAAACGTTTCAACACCTTTTGGCAAACTATGGCTCACAATAATGGCGATTTCCGCCTTCGCGCTACGCTGATCATCACGCAGTTTCACCAACCAGGCATCGCTCCAATTCTTGGTACGTTTGAATTCCCACAAAATGACACCACACGGTTGGCCGCCTGTGCCAACAACACGATGCAACACATCCCCACCATATTCCCCCTTGGGGACCGGATCAATCCCATCATAAGGAAATTTCAAGCGCAAAAGATTCTCCAGCTCGAGTTCCTGCACTTCCCCTTGCAATTGTTGCGATCCCTGCTCCGCTCTACGTTTGAGGTCTTCAATCTGTTTTTGCATCGCGGCAATGGTTTGTTCCTTTTCCATTACTTTGAATTTTTGCTCTTCTTCGGCTTCTTTTTTGGCGAAGGTACGAGCTTCGATCAATCCATCCTGCACCCGCTTGGCAACGGTGAGCTCCAACTCGCGTTTGGCATCATCAAGTTCTCGCTGTTTCTTGATCAATTCAGCTTGCGCTAGTTGTGCTTGCGCGAGCTTTTCTTCACGGACTTTCAGTATTTCTTGTAACTCGATCAATTCGCGCCCCTTGCTTTCCAGTTCAGCGGCATTGGCCAACTTAGCTTTGCGGGACTCTTCTGCAATCACACGCATGCGCTCTGTTTTCAGCTGCTCCGCCACTTGAGTGGCTATCTGGCCTTCCAACCCACGTTTGTCTTCGGTCAACTGCTTTTCCTTGTCACGTATCGCTTGCTCTCGCTGGATCATTTCGCTGTCTTTTTGAGCTAATCGTTGCTCAAATTGCTTGCGCGTCGATTCGATCAGTGGGGCTGCCAATGATTCAGTAAGCTTGATTTCTGTTTTGCAGTTCCAGCAGGTAATCGTTGGTTCTGTCATAACGCTGTTTCTCCGGTTAAGAGCAATGATATTATTCACTGCACGTGATGGGCATCTTGATTCTGCAGTGGATTCAAATCTGAAGTTGCAACTTTTTTAAACCAAGTAAGTAAAAGCAGGCTATATTAGCCGGTCAAACTGCTTGAACGTTAAATAAAAAAAACCAATGCACTATCGTGCAGTTCGCCAGAGCGCAACGATAACAGATTTACAAATGTGTAAGCGATACAAAAAACAAGCTTTGGAGAAATATTTCATATCCTTCGCTCAAATGAACACATACAACACTTGACGGCAAAACGTGAAATGCGTTCTACTTCGATAAATTACCCGCAATGAAAAAACAACACAGACATTCACCGTAAGATTTTTACTTTATGCATGAACAGGTCTGTTCAATCAAGCGAGGCCACTTTTCAAGCCTTTCCTTGAGAAATATTGAATAGATTCAACTCGATCAATCTTTACCAAGGGTCGCAACTATGAGTGAATTTATCAAGATACTGATTATCGAAGATGAAAAAATAGTGGCTCTTGATTTAAAAAGGCGCCTGACGAAATTAGGTTACCACGTCACAGGGATGGCTGCCAATGGTCAAAAAGCGTTAACTCTGGTGAATCAGGATCTGCCCAATATTGTTTTGATGGATATTCATATCCAAGGAAGTATGGATGGAATCGAGTTGGCCGGTATATTGCAAAAAACACATAGTATTCCAATAATTTATCTCACAGCCTATTCCGAAGCGCAAACCGTAACCCGTGCAAAAGCAACCAAACCCTACGGATATCTGCTAAAACCCTTTTCTGACAGAGAATTAAATATCATCATCCAGGTCAGTATAGAACGCTACGAAAGTGATATTCTATTAAAAAAAAGCGAGCAGCACTTACGCCTTGCATTAGAAGCGGCACGTATGGGCACCTGGGAGGTGACAAAAGCTTCCCAGAAGGTATTCATGGGCAAAAGCCCGAGAGGCGATCTTGAACCCATAACCGATTGGGAAAGTTTTTTCCTCACCATCGACAATAGCGATAAATCAAAAGTTTGTGACTTCATTGATAAACTCTGTGCGAAAAAAGGTTATGCAGCCGAAATAGAATTTCGTGTCACCACTAGCGCGGGGAAAATGTGTTGGTACAAGCTATATGGGAAATCATTTGAGAATGGTAACTCCGCCCAATATCAAGTTGTTGGAATCTTGCAAGAAACGACTGAAAATCGACTTGCAAAAGATCGTCTAGCTCAGGCAGCAACGGTTTTTGAATGTTCCACGGAAGGTATTATCATCCTGAACAAGGACAAGTTGGTTGATTGCGCCAATAATGCTTTTTATTCCATGACCCAGTATCAAGAGCGTAATCTCAAGAATAAAGAATTGCCTTTTCTTACCCATCGATCACTGAATGGAAATATTTATGAGGACTTATGGCATAGCGTTGAGACACATGGCTGTTGGCGCGGAGAAATCAAGGCATTTAAAAGAAATAAAGAAATAATGTACATCTGGCTTACGATCGGACTGATTCCGGTCGAGACAGGTATGGAAAAGCAGTTTGTAGTGATGATATCGGATATTACAAAGATCCGCGAAACCCAGGAGCAATTAGCGCATTTTGCGTATTACGATAGCCTTACTAATTTACCTAATCGTATTTTGATCATGGATCGCCTCAATCAGGCCATAGCAAAGGCGGCACGTGATTCATCCTTGCTGGGCATATTATTTATTGATCTGGATAACTTTAAACGAATTAATGATACTTTGGGGCATAAACACGGCGATTCAATGCTGTGTCTCATTTCGCGAAGAATATTATCAGTATTACGCCAAAGCGATACATTAGGGAGATTGAGCGGGGATGAGTATATTGCTGTTGCGGGTAACGTTGAATCATATGATGCCCTGATCAGAATTGCCGGAAAAATATTGGATTGCATTTCGAAGCCTGTCGTTCTCAGTAATATGGAAATAATCCCGTCATGCAGTATTGGCATCAGCGTGTATCCCAATCACTCCGAAAATCCGGATCATTTAGTGCAAATGGCGGATACAGCAATGTACGAAGCTAAAAAGAACGGACGTAACAATTACGCCTTCTATCATCCTGGTCTAACACAAAGAGCCGCCCATCACCTGACGCGGGAAAGGGAATTGCATCATGCTCTGATCAATGATGAATTTTTACTTTATTTTCAGCCCCAATTTTCTCTGATAAATAAAGAAATAATCGGAGTGGAAGCTCTGATCCGTTGGAAGCATCCCAAGAAAGGACTACTACTACCGGCAGAAATTATTCCCGTTGCCGAAACCAGCCGATTAATTATTGATATCGGCAATTGGGTTTTAAAGGAAGCATGCAAGCAACTGCATCAGTGGCGAACCGATGGGTTGGACAATTTACGCATGTCAGTAAATGTTTCAATACGCCAGCTCGCAGATAATAATCTGCAAAAATTTATCGCAAAATTATTACATCAGTATTCTCTCCCTGCGCATTCTCTCGAATTGGAAATCACAGAATCTTGTTTGCAAAATGAATTAATTTATATCTCCTGCCTGGAACAATTGAAAAAATTGGGAATACTCATCTCCATCGATGATTTTGGCACAGGTTATTCTTGCCTGAGTTCGTTAAAAAACCTCCCAATACATCGCTTAAAAATTGACCAAAGCTTTGTTAAGGGAATCCCGCTGGACAAGAATGATTGCGCCATTGCAACAGCTGTTCTGGCATTAGCTCAGAAACTTAATCTGCAAGTAACCGCTGAAGGCATCGAAACATATGATCAGATTACTTTTTTGCTCGGTCATGGATGTAATGAATTACAGGGTTACTGGCTTAGCAAACCGATTTCTCCCAAACACATCCCCGATTTAATACGTGACTTTCCCGATCAATTGGCAGATTTAAAATCCTGAGTTTTTATTCATCATCAGCAAATCCAGTTATGTCTTCTTCTAATCGATTTAGAAATTTCAGCAACCCCGAGGAAATGGTACACCTTGCTGTGGAAGCCTCCCCTAATGGGATGGTGATGGTCAATGGTGAAGGTAAAATAGTCTTGGTAAATTCAGCTTCGGAAAAACTTTTCGGTTATTCTCGGCAAGAACTTATCGGGCAGCCCATTGAAATGCTGCTACCGGGGCGATTTCGCGCACACCATCCAGAGCTGCGGCTTACTTATGTGAAGGAATCAAAGTCTCGCCCGATGGGCCATGGCAGGGACCTCTATGGTTTGCACAAAAATGGAAAGGAATTTCCGGTCGAAGTTGGCCTTAATCCAGTTGAAACCACGCACGATGGGACGTTTGTACTGGCTGTCATCATTGACATAAGTGAGCGCAGACAAGCTGAGAAAATGATTAACCTGGCCGTGGAAGCAGCGCCAAATGGTATGGTCATGACCGATCATAATGGGAAAATTTTGTTGGTCAATTCCACAACTGAGGAATTGTTCGGTTATCTGCGTCAAGACATGATAGGACAACCGATAGAAATGCTCATACCGGCATCACACCATTCGCACCACCCGGCATTGAGAAAGAATTTTCTAAAAAACCCTAGTAAACGCGCTATGGGGCATGGGCGAGACCTTCATGGTGTACACAAGAACGGCAAAGAGTTCCCGGTTGAAGTGGGCTTAAATCCAATCCAAACAACAGAAGGAATTATAGTTCTGGCTTCGGTTATCGATATCACCGCACGCAAACAACAAGAAGAACAGCTTATAGCGGCTCTGAAAGAAAAAGATTTATTATTATCGGAGATTCATCACAGAGTTAAAAACAACCTGCAAATTATCGACAGTCTTTTAGGTATGCAATCTGAAACTCTGCATGACAATACTGCGGCAATCAAGGTCTTAACAGAAAGTCAGAACAGGGTCAAATCGATGGCTCTCATTCATCAAATCCTGTATCAATCGCAAGATTTCTCCCAAGTTGATTTTTCCGCATTTATCCACTCATTGGTGAATAATCTTTTAGTTTCCTACACCCCGGAGGCTTCCAGGATAAAAACTAAAATCGATACTGATGAAATTCTTATTCCCATTAATATCAGTATACCTTTGGGTCTGCTGCTAAACGAATTATGTACAAATGCAATGAAGTATGCTTTCCCAGGGAATCATTCGGGAACAATTCGAATTAGCTTAAAGCATCATAGCGCAAACAAGTTGTTGATGCGTATTAGCGATAATGGAATTGGCATAGCAGAGGATTTTGATATGGGAGATACATCCACACTGGGTCTACAACTCGTTCAATTGCTTAGTGAACAAATTAACGCAGAGTTAACCATTCATCGCAGAAATCCGACAAGTTTCACCCTTATTTTTCCGAAGGATCTGTAATAAAGCCGATTCTTGTCATGCCCGCTTTGGCTGCGATGCTCATTACCCGTGCAACATGTTCATAATGTGCCAATTTATCCGCGCGAAGATGTAACTCGGTTTCAGGTTCCTGGGTTATTTTTGCAGTGAAACGCGGTGCCAGCTGCTCCAACTGCTCAGGCTCGCCATTCCAGAATAGACTACCATCCGCACGTATAGCCAACTCAATATGTTCGGTTTGTGTAATATTGGGAACATTTTCCGCTTTTGGCAGATCAATCTTGACTGAATGTGTCAGAAGCGGGGCTGTAATAATAAAAATAATCAACAAAACCAACATCACATCCACCAGCGGAACAACATTAATTTCTGACATAGGCGTCTGGCGACTGCTATCCTGTATACTTCCGAAGGCCATTATTGCCCCCTGTCCATAACAATATCAATCGAATTTGCATCTATTTCATGCCGCGATTGCGCGGAAGAAGAGATGGATGCATCAGTGTTATCTCCAGCCGTTATCAATACGAATAGATCATGAGCAAAAGCTTCCAGGCGCGCAAGCCAGATACGGTTACGGCGCACAAAAGCGTTGTAGGCCAGTACCGCCGGAATGGCTACCGCCAACCCCAGCGCCGTCATGATTAATGCTTCACCCACAGGACCGGCAACCTTGTCTAAAGTACCTTGCCCCGAGAGACCAATTTGTATCAATGCATGGTAAATACCCCATACTGTTCCAAACAAACCAATATAAGGCGCTGCCGAGCCTGCGGTAGCGATTAGCGTTAGTCCATTCTCAACTCGCGTAGCTTCCTGATCGATACCGTTGCGTAAGGTGCGTGTCAGAAATTCATTCGTCCCTTCGGCGGTCAAAGACTTATGTATGTTGCGTATTTTGGAGTCACTCGTCGCATCGATGCTCATTTTAGCAAGCTCTGAGAATGCATTATCCGGCACCGCATTTTTTAATTCGATGCGAGCTGTTTGGAGCGAATCATAGCTCCAGAAATGTTTTAAAAAAGCTTCGACACGCCGTTTGGCAATTAGATTTGCAATACTTTTTGTAATAATTAAATACCAGCTTGCAATTGATAGTGACAACAGTAATACCAACACGCCAATACCCACCCCATCAATTTGATTGAGAAAATGGGAAAAGCCAAGTCCTTGTTCCATGAATTAATTTCCTTGCAATACAAAATTAAAAGGTTGTAAGGCTACCGCCCGAACCGGTTGGCCATTACGCAGTGACGGATTACAGTGCCAGCTTTTTACCGCAGTCAATGCTGCAGTATCAAGACGCTCATAACCACTGCTATTAAGAATTTTTGCCTCATCAATACGCCCACTCTCATCCAGCTCTACACGCAATACCAATTTACCTTCCTCACCCATGCGCCGGGAGATGGCAGGATACGTTGGCGGAGATAATTTTGGACACGAAACGGATAATTCCGAAGTTAATGTTACAGGTCCGGTCGGCATTTGCGCTGGCGCAGAATCCGACAAAGATCTGGATTCTCCGGTTTGATCAAGAACCAGCTCTGTTGCAGGTGATGGTTTCGGAGCAGATTCGATATGCTCCTGCTTAGGAATTGCGGGAGCTTTCGCTACAAGACGTTCTTGTTTGGGTTTGACAGCAGGTTTTTTGGCTGGCTGAAGTTTTACAGGCACAGGCTCCGGCAATGCTTCAGGGGCAGCGCGTGATATTGAGGGAGCAATCAGCTCAGCGAACAAAGTAACTACCTGATCAGGAGCTGGAATTAAGCGCTGATTCCATAAAAAATAAAATAAAGCAGCGTGCACAACCAGTACGAACAACAATCCCGGCAATGAAATAAGACGTTGTTGCTGCGAAAAATATTCACTATTTTTCCAAGATAATGATTGCATTACAGAATAACAAATCCAGAAAAATTCTTACTTATTATTGACCCGAAAATACCACATGCTAATGCATTTACTCGACAAATTCGTATGTAACTATTACATCGACAATCTGTTTCCGTGGCCTAAGTGCCATTGGTTAGAAAATAAAGCTACACATTTTCATATGATAACGCAAACGATAATAGTTATCAATCGCCGGATTGAAGCTTAACATCAGGATAATTTGTCAAAATAATATAGGAGGCTTTATCATTAATAAAAACACACTTCGCTAACTAACAGATAATGCGATCATATTTAATTTAATTCAAACACATGACTTACTCCACACCCGGCTTCTGGCGTCGCATTATTTGTCTGATTTATGAATTTCTTCTTCTACTAGCCGTTTTGTTATTTGCGGGATTCATTTTTCATCTTATTTTCAGAGATACACAAGCGGTTTATTTTCGCCCACTATTTCAATTTTATCTACTCTTAGTCATGGGGTATTACTTCACCTGGTTTTGGACACATGGCGGGCAAACATTAGCCATGCAAACCTGGAAGATGCGCATCGTGACAGCGAATGGCAGCGGCCTAACAAAAAAACAAGCTATTATTCGTTACTTGCTTGCAATAACCGGGATCTTTCTTTTTGGGTTTGGAATCATCTGGGCATTGCTTGATCGCGATCACCAATTTCTCCATGACCGTATCGCAGGAACCCGAATCATTTTGTTGATAAGTTAGGTTCACTTGGAATCGACTAATCCTGTTACGATAATCCGTCTATTACCTTGATCTTTTTATAGGGATTTACATGCACATTTTTAGACACAGCATAAAAAGTGTATACTAAACGCCTTGTTATAGTTTTCTCTATATGATAATAACTAGCATTTAAAGGTTGGTTTTAATAATCCGTTGATATCACAACTTTACTTCTAGATTAGCGAACATTTAAAAAAACAAATGCGTAGCCAAATTTTATCAACCATTACCTGTTTTAAACTCTATCTGAAAGAATGTTCCGTTCAAGCTAACTGCGTTGTTATCTTATCCGCAACAATCGCTATTTTTATCACTGACTTAAGTCTTCCCTTAGGCGTTGCGGCTGGCGTTCCTTATGTACTGGTAATATTTGCCAGTCTGTGGGTAAGCGGAGTTCAATTTACCTATCTGATTGCCGCGCTTGGATTCATTCTAACCATCGCGGGATTCTTTCTGTCATCATACATGGTTGCACCATTAAACATTGTATTGTTTAATCGAGGAATAACTTTGTTGTTGATCATTTGTTCCGCATACATGGTAATTAAAATCAAAAAAGCAAATCTGGACATTACAACGCTAATGAACCAAATATTGATTGATCCAGTTACAGGATACAAAAACCGCCAAGCTTTTGAAACCGAACTGGATACAGAAATTCTGCGCAGCAAGCGATATAGTCGCAGTTTATCCTTAGCGATTATCGATATTGATCTTTTAAAGTTATTTACTGACAATTACGATTATAAAAGCAAAAGCAATTCTATCAAGAAAGTTTCCCAAGAAATCAAAACCAACATCAGAATAACCGATTTCTTTTACCGCATTGATATTAATGTGTTTGCTATTATATTTTCTGAAACAGATTTGATTGAAGCTAAAAAAGTATGTGAAGCCATCCGCAAGAAAATCTCCTCCATCATCGATAAAAACGCTGAAAACAAGATCATGATAAGTATCGGTATCGCGACGCTAGAACAAGCGGATAACAAAATTAATCTATGCAAGCGCGCGGAAGACGCCCTCTTTATCTCAAAGCAGAATGGAGGACATCAGGTTTCCACTTTGCCTGCAGTTGCCAATAAAGAAAAACCCCCTGTCGCTGCCATCTTGTCTCGTTCAAGATATGATTGACCCCATTTTCTAACTCAAAACAAGTAAAATATCTCCTGCACACTCAAATCAATTCTTTTTTTACTGCAGAAAAAATGCATTTATTGATGCATTGAAGAAATTATCTCAAGTTCTCTTATATAATTCAGGGTATCCATCAGACAAAACCCTACGTTTCTGAGATACCCATGAATTTATTGAACAAGCCAATGGCCAAAAAATCAAGCGGCCATTCTTTTCCACCCAGAGTAGCCCGGTTATTGCGTGAATCGGGGCTATTGATGTTGATGGGCGCTGCACTCTATCTGATATTAATATTTTTTAGTTACGACCGTAGCGATGCAGGTTGGTCGCACAGTGGCGATTTTAATCAAATCAATAATGCAGGAGGACACGTCGGCGCATGGCTAGCTGACTTATTGCTATATCTATTTGGCGCATCCGCATGGTGGTGGATTGCTTTCTTTCTGTCTGCAATTGCATGGAGTTATCGTCGAATAGATACTGTCGGTATTTTTGATCGGCATTCCCTGTTACTTTCTCTTGGTGGTTTTTTATTGTTGCTAGCAGCAAGCAGCGGCCTGGAATCGCTCAGATTTTACTCTCTCAGTATTTCGTTGCCCTTACTGCCGGGTGGGATGCTAGGCAACACAATCAGTCATTATCTCTCGCAAATACTGGGATTTACGGGCGCAACGCTGACATTACTGATACTCATCGCTGTCGGATTTAGTCAATTTACAGGCTTATCCTGGGTCCGATTCGTAGAAATGCTTGGCGAGAGTGTTGAAAATCTATTATTACTCCTCAAAAATACATGGGAAGCAAAGCAGGATAAATTTGCAGGCATCATTGCCTCTCACGTCCGGGAAAGAGTCGTTGAGAACGAAAAAAAACGTATTGAAAGCAATCCAATTCTGCATATCGAGCCACCCACGACGAATATTGCTAAATCTCAACGCATTGTCAAAGAGAAGCAATCTTCATTATTTTCAGATTTACCTGACTCACCGCTGCCTCCCCTGCATCTCCTGGATGAACCGGATAAAGATTTTGAAGTATTATCCAAGGAGGTTCTGGAATTCACTTCTCGCCTAATCGAACGAAAGCTTAAAGAATTTGGTGTTGATGTCAAAGTTGTTGCCGCCTTCCCCGGGCCAGTTATCACGCGCTATGAAATTGAGCCTGCCATTGGGGTCAAGGGTAATCAAGTCATTAATCTGGTTAAGGATCTGGCGCGCGCACTATCAGTTGCCAGTATCCGGGTAGTCGAAACTATTCCGGGAAAAACCACCATGGGACTGGAAATTCCCAACCCAAAACGCCAGATTGTTCGACTCCAGGAGATTCTCAGTTCACAAGTCTATGCCGATTCCTCTTCGCCGTTGACTATTGCATTGGGCAAAGATATCAGTGGTCGCCCGATGGTATCGGATCTAGCTAAAATGCCTCACGCACTGGTAGCTGGAACCACTGGATCAGGCAAATCAGTGGCGATCAATGCCGTTATCCTGAGCCTTATATATAAAACCGCACCGGATCAAACCCGCTTGATCCTGATTGATCCCAAAATGTTGGAATTGTCGGTGTATGAAGGTATTCCGCATTTGCTGACACCGGTTGTCACCGATATGCGGGAAGCGGCTAGTGCATTACGCTGGTGTGTCGCCGAAATGGAGCGTCGTTATAAGCTGATGTCTGCATTAGGTGTACGCAATCTCGGTGGTTATAATCAGAAAATACAAGAAGCCAGTAAAAATGAAACGCCCGTAATTAACCCGCTGGCGCCACCTGAAGAAGAACCGGAATACCTGGAAGAATTGCCGCTCATTGTCGTGGTAATTGATGAGTTAGCCGATTTAATGATGGTCGCCGGTAAGAAAGTTGAACAATTAATTGCCCGGCTTGCACAAAAAGCACGAGCATCGGGCATCCATCTGCTATTGGCAACCCAACGCCCCTCCGTCGATGTGATAACCGGTTTGATCAAAGCAAATATTCCTACACGAATTGCTTTTCAGGTTTCGAGCAAGATTGATTCACGCACCATTCTCGATCAGATGGGAGCAGAAGCCTTACTGGGTCAGGGCGACATGCTGTACTTACCGCCTGGCAGCGGCTATCCGCAGCGTGTTCATGGAGCTTTTGTCGCCGATCATGAGGTACACAAAGTGGTTGAGTACCTCAAAGAACATGGTGAACCTAACTATATCGAAGAAATTCTCAGAGTTGACGATGAAGAAGGCGATACCGGTAATTCACTAGAATTTAAAAAATCATCCGAGGGAGAAGCCGATCCGCTCTATGATGAAGCAGTTGCCATCGTAATTAAAACCCGCCGCGCCTCTATCTCTCTCGTACAAAGAAATTTGCGCATCGGCTATAATCGCGCAGCCCGGCTAGTTGAAGATATGGAACGGGCCGGTTTGGTCTCATCAATGCAAAGTAACGGTAATCGGGAAGTGTTAGCTCCGGCACGTAACGAATAACCCACCACTCAACTAATTGTAGTTGGTACTACACACCCATTTCATTAAAGGAACCTATGGTGCGTTTAAACTGTTCCATTTTCTTCTTGCTACTTACCCTAATACCCATTTTGGCTGAAGCAACCGCTATCAACAGTCTGAAAACTTTCATCCAGGAAACCCGCACAGTCCGCGCAAAATTCTCACAAACACTGTACGATAAAAATTCCCGCGCCATTCAAGAATCAACAGGCACCATGCAATTCGAGCGTCCAGAAAAATTTCGCTGGACTTACGAGAAGCCATATGAGCAACTGATTGTTGGCAATGGAACGCAAGTCTGGTTTTATGATCATGACCTCAATCAAGTTACGATACGCCAATTCAGCATCGCTATCGGCAGCAGTCCAGCCGCATTACTCGCCGGTAGTAGTACGATTGAAGATAATTTCGAACTGGTTGAATTAGGCATGCAAAATGAGATGGAATGGCTCGAAGCAATTCCCAAAAGCAAGGAAAGCGCTTTTGAATTCATCCAGATGGGATTCTCACCAGAGGGCGCGCTCAAGATCATGGCATTGCGGGATAATTTTGGGCAAACGACATTATTGTCATTCTCCGCGCTGGATAAAAACCCTACTCTACCCGCCGATTTATTTAAATTCATCCCTCCGGACAATGCAGACGTCATCACTGAATGATCCAGGTCTTTTCTCGGCCAACGCACCGCAAGCACCACTGGCAGAACTGCTACGTCCCAAACAACTCAGCGACGTCATCGGACAAAACCATCTGCTCGGCGCAGGAAAACCGTTGCGCTTAGCATTTGAATCGGGTAAACCGCATTCCATGATTTTATGGGGTCCGCCAGGAACCGGAAAAACTTCCTTGGCGCGTCTCATGTCCACTGAATTCAATTGTGAATTCATATCGTTATCCGCCGTTCTATCTGGCATCAAAGATATTCGCAATGCGATCGAAGAAGCTCGGTCAGCCTTGCAACAAACCGGTCGACATACCATTCTTTTTGTCGATGAGGTACATCGCTTTAACAAATCACAGCAAGACGCTTTCTTGCCGCATATAGAACAAGGCTTGATCACTTTCATCGGCGCGACTACGGAAAATCCATCCTTTGAAATTAACAATGCGCTGTTATCACGCGTTCAAGTATATATCCTCACCGCCTTATCCGAACACGAGCTATCCTGTTTACTTGAACACGCCCAAAACCTGATGCCGGATAACCTGCAATTTTCCGGTGAATCAAGGAAGCTGCTGATCGAATTCGCTGATGGCGACGCCAGACGTTTACTGAATCTGCTGGAGCAAATTCACACTGCAGCTAAAACCGAATCAATCACGCAAATCAGCAAAGATATCGTCCTTAACACGCTATCACGTAATATGCGCAGCTTTGATAAAGGTGGCGATGAGTTTTATGATCAGATATCCGCATTGCATAAATCCGTCCGTGGATCTTCGCCCGATGCGGCGCTCTATTGGTTGTGCCGCATGCTGGACGGTGGCGCCGATGCCCTGTATATCGGACGCAGATTGATCCGTATGGCCGTTGAAGACATCGGCTTGGCTGATCCGCGTGCTTTACGTTTGACATTGGATGCGTGTGAGACTTACGAACGGCTAGGGACGCCCGAAGGTGAATTGGCGCTGGCACAAGCTACTTTGTATTTGGCATGCGCAGCGAAAAGTAATGCCGCCTACCTGGCTTACAAGAAAGCCCGTTCTCTGGTTGCCCAGGATAAATCGCGCCGTGTTCCGATACAGCTGCGTAATGCCCCCACAAAACTGATGCAAGATATTGGTTATGGAAACGCATATATTTATGCACATGATTGCCCCGAAGCATATGCCGCAGGTCAAAGTTACTTTCCGGATGAAATGCCTGAAGTGAGCTTTTATGAACCGACTGCTTACGGACTCGAACAAAAAATTCAAGAAAAATTAGCTTACTTGCGAAACTTGGATAAACAAGCAAAGAATAAGCTATAGAATTTAATTAATACCGGTTATTTGGGAGGTCTTGCATGTTAGAAATTCAGCAACTACGTACTGATCTGGATAATGTTATCCGACAGCTCGCCAAAAGAGGCTACGTTTTCCCGGTCGAAACATTCAATACCTTGGAAGCAGAACGCAAAATTATCCAAACCCAGACACAGGAATTGCAGGCACAGCGTAATACAACTTCAAAGAGAATCGGTCAGGCCAAAAGCAAAGGTGAAGACATTTCGGCAATTATGACTGAAGTGACACATCTAGGTGATGCATTGAAACTTGCGGAAGATCAGCTTGAGCAAATTCAATATAATTTGCAGAAAATACTGCTCGAGGTGCCTAACCTGCCGCATATCAGCGTCCCTGATGGCAAGGACGAGACGGGCAATGTGCAAATTCGCCACTGGGGCGAACCGCGGCAATTTGATTTTGCCATCAAAGACCATGTCAGCATCGGCGAGGGCCTCGGGTTACTGGATTTTGAAACCGCCGCCAAGCTCAGTGGCGCACGCTTTAGCTTGATGAAAGGCGGACTCGCCCGTTTGCATCGGGCACTGGCACAATTTATGCTGGATACGCATACGCTGGAACATGGATACACGGAAACATATGTACCCTATCTGGTCAACCGGAACAGTCTGCGCGGTACGGGGCAACTCCCCAAATTCGCACAAGATTTATTTGCTATCACTACCGGTGACGCAGAATCATCCTCTGTAGGAAATATATCTGAATATCATCTCATTCCTACTGCTGAAGTACCGATTACCAACATGGTGCGCGATGAGATCGTGCCGCTGCAATCATTACCCCTCAAATATGTATCGCATACACCCTGTTTTCGTTCGGAAGCCGGCAGCTATGGCCGTGATACGCGCGGCCTGATTCGTCAGCATCAATTTGATAAAGTGGAGCTGGTACATATCGTTCACCCGGATCAATCCTACGATGCCCTGGAGCAACTGGTCGGTCATGCGGAAAAAATTTTACAGAAGTTGATGCTACCCTACCGGGTCATGGCTTTGTGCACCGGAGATATGGGCTTTTCGGCGGCCAAAACTTATGATATTGAGGTTTGGCTGCCAGCACAAAACACCTATCGGGAGATTTCCTCCTGCAGCAATTGTGAAGCGTTCCAGGCCCGCCGCATGCAAGCACGCTTTCGTAATGAAAATGGCAAGCCGATGTTGCTACACACATTAAATGGCTCCGGATTGGCCGTTGGACGCACGCTGGTAGCGGTGCTGGAAAACTACCAAAATGCGGATGGCAGCATCACCATACCGGAAGTTTTACGCTCCTATATGAACGGCCTTGACCAACTCGGGCGTAGCAGCGCAAAATAAAACTGAATACAACCATTCATTCTTCTTTATAGGAAGCACCATCATGCAAAATGAACATACCAGTCAGTTCGACAATACATCTGACAACGATAGTAGGCTTAAAACACTCGAAGCAGAGGTTCGTGAAGCGATTGCCAGCGGCACGCATATTCAAGAAACCGTACACCGGCTTACCCTGGAAGCCATGAATGCAAAACATATTGATCTGGAATCCCTGCAGCGAATCATCACTGCGGTGATGGATGGCGTACACGACGGCGCAGCACACCAATTGCAACATGCGACTAATCAAGCGCACGCAGCAAAATCACAGATTACCGAAGCGGTTGCAGGGCTTGATTCGGCGCTCGCTGGATTTGCTGAAGCTTCCAAACTTGCCGTTCAAGAAGTAACAAGCCAGGCCAGGAAATTCTCTGACACCGAGTTACAACGCACCCGCTCTGATCTGGAAGGTCTGGAAAGTTTATTTCTTGATACGCTTCATCGCACCGGCACAGCAGCGCAAGGCGTGATTGCAGAGATTCTGTTAGATTTAAGCCAGCATGCAAAAAATAATGGAACCACGGTAGGTTCGCAATTAAAAGAAACCTTGGCCATTTTTGCGCAGCAGATCGCAGCAGTCGGACAATCCCAGCTGGAAACCGGTGCCACTCTCGCGCAAAAAACAGCTGAATTTGTGAGTAAAATTACTCAAGGCGTCCTCTCAGGAATCAAGGACAAATCCAAATAAAACTATTATAAAGTTCGATAAATGAGATGATCGCTGGTCATGTACAGAATCTGCATAACCGGCGACGCCCTAGCTTAAATCCTCACCCCCCAGTGTATCAACCATTTCGGTAATAAGTTGGCTTAACTCACCGGTCATAATGGCGAAATCACTGACAAACAATTCCTCAGCATCCTCTGTCGATTCTTTCAGAATATCCTGTGGTACGATCCGTCGCAGTTGTAAATTATCATGCAGCACAAATGAAATTTTACTATCCCACGTCATTGCCAGTTTAATCACTTTCTTCCCCGCCCGGATATGACGCGCGGTCTCTTCGGCTTCCAGCACATGATGAGTATATTTGACGGTCGCTTTCTCATCATTCATGCCTTGCAACTCGCAATCCCTATCGATACTGAATATAGAGGGCAAATCAGTACCGGACAACCAACGCGTCATCGCTGAGGAAGGAGAAGTCTGTGTTTCCAATGGTGCCAACGTCAGGCCGTGCATCGATTTAACCAACACCTCAACCAGTTCATCGGCTTTCTGGGTGCTTGCCGTATCGATAATCAAACGATTCTTGACCGCATCGATCCAGGCATACGTTTTGTGCCGCTGCGTAAAAGCACGTGGCATCAACTCAATAATTGTAGCTTCCTTGATATCCCTGATTTGTTTCTTACCCGGTTTGTAGCCTTGCATCTGCTCCATTTTCGCTAAACGATCCTTAGCCTGCTGATTGATCACACCGGCCGGTAGCAACTTCTTCTCCACACCCAAAGCAATCAGCCACTGCTGACCATAGGCATGGACAAAATTTTGCGGTTCCTCGCGCGGTGTCATCCAACCACGGCTTTGCATCTCCATTTGCAGACATGGCTGCAACGCATGATTGGACAACGCCTCTTCGAGGCTATTCAATGTTATATTTCCGCTGGTGATACGATAGACTTGTAAATTTCTGAACCACATAATTTATTCTATATTAACTGTTTGATTTGTATTAAATTTATATAGTATGAAGAAAATATATTCCGCCAACACTTTGATGGAAGCCCAGATAGTACTGGATCTGCTCGAACACGCCTACATTCCGGCGCAAATTTTTAACCAGCACGCGCAAGGCGTAACCGGGGAAATCCCTTTTACGCACGCGTATCCTGAAATATGGATCACCCGCGACGATGACCATGAGCGCGCCAAACGTGTCATTGAAACCTACGAAAACACCCCGGTTACAACCGGCAATGTGCACTGCCCCTCATGCCATGAAGAAAATCCGGCGAATTTTCAACTGTGCTGGAAGTGTGGAAGCGGATTGGAAGTTGCAGTATATCGCGATCATATCTGAAACCTGAAACTAAAATTTCGTAATGAGAGAAAAAATCTCTGTTATCACTCCAATCTGCGATTGATCAATTATGATTGCACGGTAAATTGATTTACCATCTTTCTTCAATACTTCACTCACCCAAAGAAATCTTATGTTACCCCCCATCGAACACCGCCTTGCCACCGCACTTGCAGCAAAACCCTCACAAATCCATGCTACGATTCAATTGCTCGACGATGGCGCTACAGTACCGTTTATCGCGCGTTACCGCAAGGAAGCGACTGGCGGGCTGGACGATGCGCAGTTGCGGTTATTAGTGGAGCGGTTGCATAGCCTGCGCGAACTGGAGAAACGGCGTACAGCGATCATCGCAGCCATTGAAAAGCAAGGCAAAATGACGCCAGAATTGCTCGATGTGATCGCACATGCGGAGAACAAAGCGCATTTGGAGGATTTGTATCTGCCGTACCGCAAAAAACGTCGTACCAAAGCACAAATTGCCATCGAAGCGGGCTTACAGCCACTGGCAGATACTTTATTGGACGACCCGAGGATCGACCCGCTCATTGAAGCGGCGAAATACCTGAAGACACCATTTACTACCGATGAAGGCGACAATCCAGGAGTGGCCGATACCGGCCAAGCATTGGCGGGTGCGCAGCACATTCTGATCGAACGTTTTTCCGAGTATGCGCCGCTGCTGCAAATGTTGCGCGATTACCTGCACGTGCACAGTGTTTTGACCGCCAAGGTCACCAAGGACAAAAAAGATAGCGACACTAAATTCACCGATTATCACGACTATTGCGAAGCTATCGGCAAAATCCCTTCGCATCGTGCGTTGGCGCTGCTACGCGGAGAACGCGAAGGCATTCTGAAACTAAAACTACTGCTGAATTCTGAATTGGAAGAAAAGAATCGGATTTTAGCACCCAATCCATGCGAACAGCGGATCGCGCGCCAATTCAATATCCATGACCAGAAGCGCGCGGCAGATAGCTGGCTGATCGATACTGTGCACCAAGCATGGCACAACAAAATTTTCACGCATCTGGAAACGGAATTAATGGGTAACCTGCGAGAACATGCCGAAACTGAAGCGATCCAGGTATTTGCACAGAACCTCAAAGCTTTGTTGCTTGCACCCCCCGCTGGTGCGTGTGTCACCATCGGACTCGATCCGGGCTTACGCACCGGTGTCAAAGTGGCTGTTGTCGACATTACCGGTAAAGTACTCGACACCACGACGATTTATCCGCATGCGCCGAAAAACGATTGGAACGGTGCGCTGGCGATTTTGAAACAACTGGCGGAATGTCATCATGCCACGCTGATTGCGGTCGGCAACGGTACTGCATCACGCGAAACCGACTTGTTGGTTAAGAATCTGATTAAACAATATCCGCAACTTAAACTCACATCGATTATGGTGTCAGAAGCGGGGGCTTCCGTGTATTCCGCTTCCGCACTGGCATCGGAAGAATTACCACAATTGGACGTATCTCTGCGCGGCGCGGTTTCGATCGCACGGCGATTACAGGATCCCCTGGCCGAGTTGGTCAAGATTGACCCGAAATCGATCGGTGTAGGTCAGTACCAGCATGACATCAATCAAAGTCAATTGGCGCAATCGCTCGATGCTGTGGTGGAAGACAGCGTCAATGCCGTCGGTGTTGATGTCAACACCGCATCTGCGGCATTGCTGCGTTATGTCGCCGGGCTCAGCAGCAAAATCGCGCACAACATCATCGCATACCGCAACACCCATGGCATGTTCGCTAAACGCATCGATCTAATGAAAGTCCCGAGCCTGGGTGAGAAAACCTTCGAGCAAGCCGCCGGATTCCTACGTATTCCCAACGGTGCCCATCCACTTGATGCTTCCGCTGTTCACCCGGAATCGTATCCGCTGGTTGAACAAATACTGCATGACATAAAACTGAACATCTCAGAATTGATCGGAAATCAAGCAGTTTTAAAAGCTATCCACCCGGAACAATACACCAATGCGCAATTTGGTTTGTTGACCGTTAAAGACATTCTGAAAGAACTCGAAAAGCCCGGCCGCGATCCTCGCTCCACCTTCAGAACCGCCGCTTTTAAGGAAGGCATTGAAACTATAAAAGACTTACGCTCCGATATGATACTCGAAGGAGTTATCACCAACGTTGCCGCATTCGGTGCATTTGTTGATATCGGTGTGCATCAGGATGGTTTAGTGCATATCTCGGCACTATCAGATAAGTTTGTCAAAAACCCACATGCAATCGTTAAGGTGGGTCAAGTAGTCACAGTTAAGGTATTAGATATTGATGAAAAACGTAAGCGAATTGCGCTAACAATGCAACTTGCTAACAACAAAAAAATATCCTAAAGGAATTATCACTTTAATACCTGTTGAACTTGCGATTCCCCGCGGTCTTACCACGGAGATAGGTGAAGGGCGCGCGAAGCAAAATTATTGGAAAACGCTTCCCATGGGAAAAGTTTTTAACTTTGATTACGAATCTGAGAATCTGATATAGATTCTTGTAACAGAACCCTGGGAAGCCGGGGTAAAAAATTTAATTCATCGCAATATCAACTAGTAAGAGATATCAGCAGTTACCAAATCTGCATTCCCCTTGATAAAGCCATTTATATTGGCTATCGAATCGGGTATAATACTTTGCTTTGGGTCGTTAGCTCAGCCGGTAGAGCAGCGGACTTTTAATCCGTTGGTCGCGCGTTCGAATCGCGCACGGCCTACCAAATAAATCAAGGGGTTGGATTAATTTCTAATCCCTTTTTTATTTCTGGGGTTACGCCGGGGTTACAATTGACGGATATAAGACGCAATAAAAAAACCCGCTACATGAGCGGGTTAGATAAAGCTTTCTTTTCTTCTACCGGCATTTATCGCGATGTTTATCCAGATCATGGAAAACTTTTCTTTTCTTTATACTCTTATAAAGCAGAAATTCAAGATAAGTAAAAAATCCCACATGATATCCTTTCGCGCATGAATCATCGGTGAAATCCATATCTTTAACTATTAAACCTAGAAGATTAATTTCTACATCATTAGGATTATTCTTTAGATACTGAACGAAGTGCGCAGCATACTCAGCGCCAATATTACAAGCCAAACTGTAGTCGTTTATGGGTTTTACGTCCCAATATTTTTTACCAAGTTTAGACCGATCTTGCTTTGATACAAACGGCAAAGCATGCACGCTAACTTCTTCTAATTCTTCCTTGTAATTTCTGCGTGCAGGAAATAAATCTGATGTGATAGGGGCTTTTATTTTCATGATTAAGTCCCTTTAGCAATTTGAATACCGCGCTTGCCACCAACAGGAAATGGAATGGTAATCCGCCCATTATTAACCGAAGTTAAAAGTAGAGGTTAATGCGCTAACTGAGCGAGCTTTTGTTTTGGTGTTATTCCTCCAATGGCCGTATTAGGCCGTTCATGATTATAGGTCCACAACCATTTTGTTGCA
>Ga0268299_1000538_pt1 | contig 112060 bp, 109 predicted proteins | sample NOBtaG_FD_193484 | JGI IMG/M metagenome (GOLD analysis project Ga0268299, IMG submission 193484) | Activated sludge microbial communities from bioreactor in Nijmegen, Gelderland, Netherland - NOB reactor | ecosystem: Engineered > Bioreactor > Aerobic > Activated sludge | place: Netherlands...
TCGCGTCTGGGCGCCCTCGCGGCGCTCCTTGCTTCGCACCGGCGCCGCCGCCGGCGCGGGCCTCGTCGTCGCCTTCACCTTCATGGGCCGCCAAGCGGCGAGCCAAGCCGCCGCCGCCAACCCGGCGACGGCGTTCGTGCGCATCGGCGCCGACAATACGGTGACGGTGATCGCCAAACATCTCGAGATGGGGCAGGGCGCCTACACCGGCCTCGCCACCGTGCTGGCCGAAGAGCTCGATGCGGATTGGAGCACCGTGCGCGTCGAAGCGGCGCCGTCCGATCCCACGAAATACAACAATCTCAACTGGGGCCCCGTCCAGGGCACCGGCGGCAGCTCGAGCATCGCCAATTCCTATGCGCAGCTCCGCAAGGCCGGCGCAACGGCGCGCGCCATGCTGGTCACTGCGGCATCGCGCATCTGGGGTGTCAAGCCCGAGGAGATCACGGTCGCGGCCGGTGTGGTGAGCCATGCCAAGACGAAGCGAACCTTCACCTTCGGCCAGCTCGCCGCCAATGCGGCCGGCATGCCCGTGCCGGCCGACGTGAAGCTCAAGGACCCCAAGGACTTCAAGCTCATCGGCACGGAGACGGCGCGCCGCGTCGACAGCAAGGCCAAGACCAACGGCACCGCGCAGTTCGCCATCGACGTGCGCCTTCCCGGCATGCTCACCGCCGTGGTGCTGCGTCCGCCGCTGTTCGGCGCCACGGTCGCGAAATTCGACGCCGCCAAGGCCAAGAAGGTGCCCGGCGTACGCCACGTCGTGCAGGTGCCGAGCGGCGTCGCCGTCGTCGCCGATCACACCTGGGCGGCGATCAAGGGCCGCGAGGCGCTCGCCGTCGAGTGGGACGAAAGCAAGGCCGAGAAGCGCGGCACCAAGGAGCTGCTCGCCGAATACCGCGCGCTCGGCGAGAAGACTGGGCCCGTCGCGATCAAGCACGGCGACGTCGTCGCCGCCTTCGCCACCGGCGCCAAGACGGTGACGGCGCGGTTCGATTTCCCCTATCTCGCGCATGCGCCGATGGAGCCGCTCGATGCGGTGGTGCGGCTGACTCCGGCCGGCTGCGAGATCTGGGCCGGGCACCAAATCCAAACGCTCGACCAGATGCAAGCGGCGGGCATTCTTGGCCTCAAGCCGGATCAGGTGAAGCTAAACACGGTGCTGGCCGGCGGCAGTTTCGGCCGGCGCGCCAACGCGGCCTCGGATTTCGTCGTCGAGGCCGTGCATATCGCGCGCGCGATCCGCGGCGTGGCGCCGGTGCGCCTGCTGTGGACGCGCGAGGACGACATCCGCGGCGGCCGCTACCGCCCGCTCATGCATCATTGGCTGCAGGCGGCGCTCGGCCCCGATGGCATGCCGCTCGCCTGGCATCACCGCATCGTCGGCCAATCGATCCTCGGCGGCTCGCCCTTCGCGGCGATGATCAAGGACGGCATCGACGCCACCTCGGTGGAAGGTGCCGCCAACCTGCCTTACGCGATTCCGAATCTGCAGGTGGAACTGCACACGACCCAAGTCGGCGTGCCGGTCTTGTGGTGGCGCTCGGTGGGCTCGACGCACACGGCATTCTCGACCGAGTTGGTCATCGACGAGCTGGCGCGCGCCGCCGGCAAGGACCCGGTCGATTACCGCCTGACGCTGCTCACCAAGCACCCGCGCCATCGCGACGTGCTGGCGCTCGCGGCGTCCAAGGCCGATTGGGGCAAGGATCTGCCGAAGGGCCGCTTCCGCGGAGTCGCCGTGCACGAATCGTTCAACAGCTACGTGGCCGAGGTGGCCGAGCTCAGCGTCGCCGGCGACGGCAGCTTCAAGGTCGAGCGCGTCACCTGCGCGGTTGATTGCGGCGTCGCGGTCAATCCCGACATCGTGCGCGCGCAGATGGAAGGCGGCATCGGCTACGGACTCTCGGCGGCGCTCGGCGAGGCGATCACGCTCGAGGGCGGCAAGGTGGTGCAGTCGAATTTCCACGACTACACGCCGCTGCGCATCGCCGACATGCCCAAGGTCGACGTGCATATCATCCGTTCGGCCGAAGCACCCACCGGCGTCGGTGAGCCTGGCGTGCCGCCGATCGCACCCGCGGTCGCGAACGCGCTCGCGGCGGCGAGCGGCAAGCAATACCGGGCGCTGCCGCTGCGAACCTGAGCGCCGCCTATTCCCTCCCCCGCCTTGGCTGGAGAGGGTAGAGTAGGGGCCAGGCCACCGAGGAAACGCCGTGCAATCCAAAACGATTGCAAACGCGTGCGCGCTCATGTTCGCACTCACCGCTCCCGCCGGCGCGCAAGCGCCGAATGACGATGCCGCGCGCCGCGCCTTTCTCGAGGCGGCGCCGGTGCTCGCCCATCCGCGCTGTACGAATTGCCACACGCGCGCGGAAGGACCGCGCCAGGGCGATGCGCGCCGTCCGCACCAGCTCGCCGTCAAGCGCGGGCCCGAAGGACGGGGCGAAACCGCCACGCAGCGCTGCACGGCGTGCCACAAGGCCGAGAACACCGCGGGGGGCGCCATCCCTGGCGCCGCCGATTGGCGCATGCCGCCGCCCGGCCGCGCCGGCTGGGACGGTCTTACGCCGGCCGAGATCTGCGCCGCGCTCAAGGATCCGGCGCGCAATGCCGGGCTCACGCTCGATCAGGTGGTCGAGCACATGGCCAAGGATGCGCTGGTGGCCTGGGCGTGGACGCCCGGCGGGCGCCGCACCGCGCCGCCCATCGCGCGCGATGCCTTCATCGCTCTGATACGCAGTTGGCGCGACAGGGGCGGCGCGTGTCCGGCGTGAGCCGTCGAATTGGTATGTCGTGAAGGAATGGTCCGGACGCGTCGCGGGCCCGCGCGTGGCGCGGGCCCGTACGCCGGAAGTTATTGCCGCGGCGGCTGGCCGGGCTGTGCCGGAGGCTGGCCGGGCGTGTGGCCACGATGTTGCTCCATGCGCTGGCGCATACGGTCCCGCATGCGATCGCGCATCGCCATGAAGCGGCCACCGGTCGGCAGCAGACGATCGAAGGTTTTCTTCTGCTCGTCGCCGAGGGCGGCGTAAAGCGGTTCGAAGGCGCCGCGGGCGCGCTTGACGGCGTCGAGCCGCGCGCCGAGCGATTTCTCGTACCAGCCGAGGCGCTCGGCCGGGTTCATCTTGGACATCGCCTCGCGGTCGGCGGCGCCGAAGACTTCGTTGAGCTTGGTGGCGTTGTCGCGCATCGCGGCGGCGAACGCGTCCCACGCCTTGGTCTGCGCGTCGGTGATCTTGAGCTCGGCCTTGAGGAAGGCGAGGCGGCCTTCGGAGAATTCGATCTTCATGCCCGGGCGCATGTCGGCGAGGCCGAGCATGTGCATCATGCCGCCCATCCGCATCTGGCCGCGCATGCCGTGGCGTTCGTGCTGCTGGCCGCGCTCCATGCGGCGATGATCGGGACCCTGGCCGGGCGGTGGCGTTTCGGCCACGGCGCCGCCGGCGAGGGCGGTGAAAACGAGGGCGGTGAGGGTGGCGCGGCGAATCGAACGCGTTGTCATTGTTGGCCTCCGGACCAATTGCATTCCCAACCTTCTTACGTAGTCCCAGGCGCATTCCGTCGCCTTGCGCGGGATCAAACGCGCCCTGCGCCGCCTTGACCCGGCTGCGCCTTCTTGTATCAGTGCGCCGCGGGTCCCCCGCCATTTCCGCCAAATCGACGTTCGATCAAGGAGTTCCGAGACCATGCCGGTGCGCGCGTTCGTCTTTCCGGGTCAGGGCAGCCAGGCCGTGGGCATGGGCAAAGAACTGGCTGCGGCATTTCCGGCGGCGCGGCATCTATTCGAAGAGGTGGACGAGGCGCTCGGCCAGAAGCTTTCGCGGCTCATGTTCGAAGGCCCGGGCGAGCAACTGACGCTGACCGAGAACGCCCAGCCGGCCCTGATGGCCGTGAGCCTCGCCGTCATCCGGGTGCTCGAAGCCGACGGCAAGATGGATCTCCGCAAGGCGGCCAAGGTCGTGGCTGGCCATTCGCTCGGCGAATATTCGGCGCTGGCGGCCGCCGGCGCCTTCTCGGTCGCCGACGCGGCGCGGCTGCTGAAAGCGCGCGGGCGCGCGATGCAGGCGGCGGTGCCGGTCGGGGTGGGTGCCATGTGCGCGCTGCTCGGCGCCGATCTCGATCAGGCGCAAGCGTTGGCGAAGGCCGCGGCGCCGACGCCCGAAGGGAAAGAGGAAGTCTGCACGCCCGCCAACGACAATGGCGGCGGCCAGGTCGTGCTCTCGGGCCACGCCACCGCCATCGACCGCGCGATCAAGCTCGCGCCCGAGAAGGGCATCCGCCGCGCCATGAAGCTCAATGTCAGCGCGCCGTTCCATTGCAGCCTGATGCAGCCCGCCGCCGACGTCATGAAGGATGCCCTGGAGAAGATGGCGCCCGGCAATCCATCGGTGCCGCTGATCGCCAACGTCACCGCCGCGCATGTGAGCGACGGCGCCACCATCAAGGATCTTCTCGTCAAGCAAGTGACGGCGTTGGTGCGCTGGCGCGAATGCGTCGTGGCGATGAAGGCGATGGGCTGCGATACGCTGATCGAGCTCGGCGCGGGCAAGGTGCTGACCGGCCTCGCCCCGCGCATCGACAAGGAACTCGCCGCATCCGCCGTCGGCACGCCCGCCGACATCGAAGCCTTCGTGAAAACGCTCTGACGCCCGGCGGGAGTCCCATCAGGATAGGGAACAGGGAGGCGGGGAGGCGGGGAGAATGAAGGAATGCGCGCGTAGCGCGCTTGATCTATTCTCCCCGTCTCCCCGCCTCCCTGTTCAATCCTCGTCTCATCAAGGAAACATCGACGTGTTCACACTCACCGGGAAGAAAGCGCTCGTCACCGGGGCTTCGGGCGGCATCGGCGGTGCCATCGCCAAGGCGCTCGCGCGGCAGGGCGCCGAATTGGCGCTGTCCGGCACGCGCGTCGAGGCGCTCGAGGCGTTGGCCAAGGAAATTCCGGGCAAGTCGCACATCGTGCCGTGCGATCTCGGCGAATCGGCCCAGGTCGACAAGCTGATCGAGACCGCCAGCAAGGCGATGGGCCAGGTCGACATCCTGGTCAACAACGCGGGGCTGACGCGCGACATGCTCTCGATGCGCATCTCCGACGCGATGTGGCAGAAGGTGATCGAGGTCAACCTCACCGCCTGCTTCAAGCTTTCGCGCGAGGTGTTGAAGGAAATGCTGCGCCGGCGCTGGGGCCGCATCGTCAACATCACCTCGATCGTCGGCGTCACCGGCAATGCCGGCCAGGCGAACTACGCGGCCTCCAAGGCCGGCCTCATCGGCATGACGAAATCAATGGCCGCCGAAGTGGCCCAGCGCAACATCACGGTCAACTGCGTGGCGCCCGGCTTCATCAAGACGCCGATGACCGACGCCTTGAGCGACCAGCAGCGCACCAAGCTCCTGGAGCGGATTCCCGCCGGCCGGCTCGGCACGCCGGGCGATTGCGCGGCGGCCGTTGTGTTCCTCGCGAGCGATGAGGCCGGCTACGTCACCGGCCAGACGTTGCACGTCAATGGCGGGATGGCCATGATATAGTGCTTTTCCAGGCGCTTGCGCGGCGCTAGACCACCGGATACAGGTATGTTACCAACCGCGCTCTTTCCGAGCCCTAAGCCAAGCGCGCTGGCGCCTATGTCGGATTCGGGACTGGCCGCGGGAAACGAAGCGGCCCGGCATCGTGTTCGGGATCGCGCGGGACAAAACCAACAACCGAGGACTGCAGAGGACGGGACATGAGCGACATCGCCGAGCGCGTCAAAAAGATCGTGGTCGAGCATCTGGGCGTCGAAGAAGCCAAGGTGACCGACGGCGCTAAGTTCATCGACGATCTGGGCGCGGACAGCCTCGACACGGTCGAGCTGGTCATGGCGTTCGAGGAAGAATTCGCGATCGAGATTCCGGACGAGGCGGCGGAGAAGATCGTCACCGTCTCCGACGCCATCAAGTTCATCCAGGACATGAAGAAGTGAAGCGCCGGGCTGCGGCCGCGCGCGTCAGCGCGCCGCCGGCCGCTCGAGCCAATCGCTGCCTCGCGGCCTGATCGATGAGACGAGTCGTCGTCACCGGCATCGGGCTGGTTTCTCCGTTGGGCATGTCCGCGGCCGTTACATGGCCGCGCCTGCTCGAGGGCAAGTCCGGGCTCGGCCCGATCACGCGCTTCGACGTGTCCGACCTGCCATGCAAGATCGCGGGCCAGGTCAACCGGACCGGCGAGCCGCCGGCGTCGCCCTACGAGGTGTTCGATCCCGCCGCGTGGCTCGAGCACAAGGAAATCAAGAAGGTCGATTTCTTCATCATGCTGGCGCTGGCCGCGGCGCAGCAGGCGGTCGAGGATTCCGGCTGGAAGGCCGAGAGCGAGGAGCAGCGCGAGCGCACCGGCGTGCTGATCGGCTCGGGCATCGGCGGCCTTCAATCGATCTACGAAGCCTCGATCATCCTCAAGGAGCGCGGCCCGCGGCGCATCTCGCCGTTCTTCATTCCCTCGGCGCTCATCAACCTCGCCTCGGGCCAGGTCTCGATCAAGCACGGCTATAAGGGCCCCAACCACGCGGTCGTGACGGCGTGCTCGACCGGCGCCCACGCCATCGGCGACGCCGCGCGCCTGGTCGCCTTCGACGACGCCGACGTGATGGTGGCGGGCGGCGCCGAGGCCTCGATCTCGCGCCTCGGCGTGGCCGGCTTCGCCGCCGCACGCGCCCTCTCGACGAGCTTCAACGACCGGCCCCAGGCGGCCTCGCGCCCCTGGGACAAGGATCGCGACGGCTTCGTGATGGGCGAGGGTGCCGGTATCGTCATCCTCGAGGAGCTTGAGCACGCCAAGAAGCGCGGCGCCAAGATCTACGCCGAGGTGATCGGCTACGGGCTCTCGGGCGACGCCTATCACGTGACGGCGCCCGCGGACGACGGCAGCGGCGGCTTCCGCGCCATGCGCATGGCCCTGAAGCGCGCCAAGCTCAATCCCGAGGACATCGACTACATCAACGCGCACGGCACCTCGACCCCGCTCGGCGACGAGATCGAGCTCGGCGCCGTTAAGCGTTTGTTTGGGCCGCACGCGTACAAACTCAGCATGTCGTCGACCAAATCGGCGATCGGCCATCTCCTGGGTGCCGCGGGCGCGGTCGAGGCGATCTTCTCGATCCTGGCCTTGCGCGACCAGGTTGCGCCGCCGACCTTGAACCTCGACAATCCGTCCGCCGGCTGCGACATCGACCTGGTTCCGCACAAGGCCAAGCCGCGCCCGATCAAGTACGCGCTCTCCAATTCGTTCGGCTTCGGCGGCACCAACGCATCCCTCGTCTTCTGCGGACCGCCATAAACGGAGCAACGGCGTGACCGAAACTGAGCCCGTCGAGCGCTCGCATCCCATCGTCCGTGGGATCAAGCGGCTCTTCGCGCTCGTGGTTGTGCTCGTCCTCGTCGCCGTCGGCGCCGCCGGCTATGGCTGGCACCTCTTCGTCAAGGATGGCCCGCTGACCGAGGCCAAGCAGCTGCTCGTGCCAAAGGGCGCCAATCTCGAGAAGATCGCCGACACGCTGGCCGAGAGCGGCGTGATCGAAAGCCGCTTCGTGTTCGTCAATTGGGTGCGCGTGCTCGGGACCCAAGGCCGCCTGCGCTCCGGCGAATACCGCTTTCCGAAGCAGGTGAGCGCCCAGGATGCGATGAACATCCTGATCAGCGGCCGCCAAATCCAGCGGCGCTTCACGATTCCCGAAGGCCTCACCACGTTCCAGGTGCTGGAGCGCATCGCCAAGGTGGAGGGGCTCGAGGGCGAACTCACCGAAACCGCGGGCGAAGGCGAACTGATGCCCGACACCTACTTCTTCGCGCTCGGCGAGACGCGCAACGCAGTCGTCCAGCGCATGAAGGGCGCGATGAAGGACGCCGTCGACGCCGCCTGGGTCCAGCGCGAGCCGGATTCGGTGCTGAAGAGCACCAAGGACCTCTTGATCCTGGCCTCGATCGTCGAGAAGGAAACCGGCGAGGGCGCCGAACGCGCGATGGTGGCGGGCGTCTTCGTCAACCGCCTCAAGAAGAACATGCGGCTCGAGACCGACCCGACCGTGATCTACGGCATCACGCAAGGCAAGGGCGCCCTCGGGCGGCGGCTCTTGAAGAGCGACCTCGAGAACGCGCATCCCTACAACACCTACAAGCACGCCGGCCTGCCGCCGGGCCCGATCGCGAATCCGGGCCGGGCCGCGATCCTGGCCACGATCAAGCCGGCCAAGCACAACTACGTCTATTTTGTCGCCGACGGCAGCGGCGGCCACGCCTTCGCCGAGACCCTGGACCAGCACAACAGGAACGTCGCCAAATGGCGCCAATTCCGCCGCGAGAAAGAGCGCGACGAGAAGAAGGCCAATTGATCCGCCGGCCCGGGCCGCGCCTGCGGTTAAGAATTTGCTAGCATTACTTTCGTTTAACGATTTCCTGATATTCCAGCAATCCGCACCGATGCCCGCGGGTCGATGGCGGGCGCAGGATCATGAGCGAAAGGGCGCGCCTTGGATTTCGGGGCAGCCGTCATCTTCGCGGCCGACGCCATCGAGCGGTCCGCAACCAGCCCGTGGACCTATGCGGTCCTCGGCGGGCTGGCCGTTCTCGTCGCCGCGTCCTTCGTGCTCGGGGAACAGGGCGCCCGATTGCGCGCCGGCCTGGTCCGGCTCGCCGCGTTCGCGTTCATCGGCGGCGCGGGCACGCTCGGCGTCTTGTCGGTGAAGGGCGCGCCGGATCCCGCCAAGACCGTGGCGGAAGCTACGAAAGCGAGCGCGGAAGATCGCCTGGATGCGTGGCTCGACCGCTTGAAGCGGCGCGCCGAAACCGCGCCCACGCGCCGCTCGCCGCCGGCCCAGGCGGAAAAGATCGAGCCGAAAGACATCGCCGAAGAGGCGCGCCGCTTGCGCGACGTCGCCGCGCTGCGCCGCGGCCATCAGCGCGTGCAGGCGGAAATCGCCGCCATTGCCGAACCTGCGCGCACGCCGGATCAGCGCCGTCGCGAAGCCGCGGCGGTTCGCGGCCTCGCCGAAATAGACCGGGACGAAGGCCGTATCGAGAGCGCGCTCGAGCGGTTCCGCGTTGCCCAGGCGATACTCGCCCGGATTGGCGATCCCGCGGCGCGGCGCGCGCAGGCGGACGCCTCGCTCGGCGTCGCCGACGCGCTCGATGCCCGCAACGACGAGAACGGCGCGCGCGCCGCCTATCGGAGCGCCATCGCCGCCCACCGCGGCGCCGACGGCGTATCGGAGCCGGAGCGCCGCACCGATGTCGCCGGCGCGCTCCTGCGCTACGCCGGGTTCGAAACACGCCGCCGCCACGAGGAGCCGGCCCGCGCCGCGCTCGACGAGGCGGATCAGCACTACGCTGCGCTCCACGCGCAGCGCGGCACCATCGCCGTGTTGCGCGCGCGTGCCGCCCTCGCGCTCGAGATCGGGGACGCCGCCGCCGCCCGGCGCGCGGCCTCGGCGTTGCGCGTGATCGCGGCGGCGCCGCCGCTCGCCCACGCCGCGGCGGACGCCGACATGATCGAGGCCCGCGTGGAGCTCAATGAGGGCCGGCCCGAGGCCAGCGAGGCGCTCTACCTTCGCGCTGCCGCTTATTACCGGGGTGTGCCGGGCCTCGATGCGCGCCGCGCCACGGCGGCGGCTCTGCTCGGACATGCCGAGGCGGCTTTCGCCGCGAAGCGATTCGGCCTCGGACGGGAGAGCGCGGACGTCGCGATCGCCATTCGCCGGGGCCTCGGCGACCGTGCCCTGGCGGTCAACGCCCTCGCCCGGCTGGCGATGTGGGAGGCCGGTGCCGGTCACAAGCCGGAAGCCTTGAAAGCGCTCGAAGCGGCGTTCGCGGCTCAACGCGAGGCCGGTGAGTCGCGTTTCCCCGCCGACACCAACGCGATCGTGCAAACGCTCTGCACGGGAATTCTTCCGGAAAGCGGCCCGTGCAAGGCACGGGTCGCGCCCAATAGCAGCGCCTCGGGCCCGTAGCTTCGCCGCGCGCCTAATCGGCGCCGAAGGCCTTCAGCATTCTCGCGGTGATCGATTGGCGCAAGGTCAGCATGCGGCGCCACGGATCGGCCTTCAGCGCCGACAGCCGGGCTGCGACGTTGTGGAGCCGGAAATGATCCGATCGAAGCGCGGGCGATAGTTTCTTCCAGTCGATCGGCATCGACAGCGGCGCGTTGGACCGCGCCCGCGGCGAATAGGGCGCCACGGACGTGGCTCCGTAGCCGTTGCGGAGATAGTCGATGAAGATCTTGCCCGAGCGCGCCTTCTTCGCGACCGTGACCACAAAGCGAGAGGGCGCATCGCGCATGATCGCGGCCGCGACGCCCTTGGTGAACGTCTTCACCGCGTCCCAGGGGAGGCGCGACGCCACCGGCGCCGTCACGTGCAGTCCCTTGCCGCCCGTGGTCTTGATGAAACTCTCGAGGCCGATGGCGGTGAGCCGCTCGCGGACCTCGAACGCGGCCTTGACGACATCCACCCAGTCCACGCCGTCGCCGGGATCGAGATCGAACACGATCCGGTCCGGCGTCATGATCTTGCTCGCCTTCGAGCCCCAGACATGTATTTCGAGCGTGCCCATTTGGGCGAGCGCGATCAGGCCGGCGAGATCGCGGATCGCCGGATAGCTCTCCTTCTTGCCGCGCGCCTCGTTCTTGACGAGATAGACGGCGGCGGGCGTCCCGGTGGGAATGCTCTTCTGATAGAAGCATTCGCCGGACGCGCCCGAGGGGCAGCGCACCAGCGAGAGGGGCCGCTCGCGCACATGCGGCAGCATCAGGTCGGCCACCGCGGCGAAATATTCCGCGAGGCCAAGCTTGGTGATGCCCTGCGCCTCGTAGAGCACGCGATCCGGATGCGTCAGCACCGCGAAGAGCTTCGTGTGCGCGGCGGTTGATCTCATGCTGGCGGCGGCCATGTTTCCTCCAGCGGGCGCTCACTCTGCCTGTTTCTTCGGCAGGCGGCGAAAGAGGGGATCGGTCCAGCCCGGCGGCAGGGCGGCGACGAGCGAGACGAGAAAGTGGATGCGCCACGGGAAGGCGATGCGGGCCCGGTTGGCGGCGAGGCCCCGGCGGCAGATGCCGGCGGCGCGCTCCGCGCTCATGATGAGCGGCATGCGGAAGCGGTTGTGGTCCGTCATCGGCGTGCGCACGTAGCCGGGGCAGATCACCGTCACCTCGATGCCCTCGGCGTGAAGCTCGCCGCGCAGCGCTTCGCCCCACACCTTCACCGCGGCCTTGCTGGCGCAATAGGCCGGGGCGCCGGGAAAGCCGCGGAAGCCGGCGAGCGAGGCCATGATCGCCACCTGGCCGCGCGGCGCCGCGCCCGCGCGCGGCTTCTCGCGCAGCCGCGCCACGGCGGGAAACACCGTGTTCAGCACGCCGTCGATATTGACCGAGAGAATGCGCTTGGCCTGCTCGTGGCCTTCGCCGCCGAGTCCGCTGCCGGCCGAGATGCCGGCATTGGCGATCACGAGATCGAGCGGCCGCTCGCGATGGGCGCGGTCGACGAAGCCGGCCATCGCCCCCGCGTCGGCGGCGTCCACGGTTTCCGCGAGCACGGTGGCGCCCTTGGCGCGGCAGGCGGTGGCCACGGCCTCGGTCCGCGCCGGATCGCGCCCGGTCAGCGCCAGGAAAACCCCGGGCGCCGCATAATCGAGCGCCAGCGCCGCGCCGATGCCCGAGGAGGCGCCGGTGACGAGGATGGATCGCGGATCGCGCATGAAAGGGTCTCCCGCCTTGTTGCTCGGCGCTCGGCTGATATAGTGCGCCATGTCTCCGCAGCCGCGCATCCCTGCGCAACCGCGCCCCCGAGAATAACACCCGCCATTCCAGGAGCGAGCGCGTGACCGTTTCCAGCATGACCGGCTTTGCCCGCGCCGAGGGGCAGATGGCCATCTATGGCTGGTCGTGGGAGCTCAAGAGCGTCAACGCCAAGGGCCTCGACATGCGCGTGCGCGTGGCGCCGGGCGTCGACGCGCTCGAGGGTCCGGTGCGCGAGCGCATCGCCGGCAAGGTGAAGCGCGGCAATGTCACCGCCTCGTTGACCGTGACGCGGGCGCCTGGCGGCGAGCGCGTCGTCGTCAACGAAGCGGCGCTCGAAGCCATGCTGGCGCTGCCGGCGAAATATGCCGGCCGGGTCGATGCGGCGCCGCCGCGGCTCGACGCGCTCCTGGCGGTGCGCGGCATCGTCGAGGTCGTCGAATCGCCCGACACGGAAGACGAGCGCAACCGCCGCAACGCCGCCATGCTGGCAACCTTGGAGGCGGCGCTCGAGAAGCTCGTGCAGTCGCGCCACGCCGAGGGCGCGCGCCTCGCCGCGCTCCTGGCCGGGCACATCGCGGAAATCGGCCGCTTGGTCGAGGCCGCGCAGGGCTCGTCCGGGGCGCGGCCCGAGAAGCTCCGCGCCCGCTTCGACGAACAGATGAAGCTGCTGCTGGAGGCGCGGCCGCCGCTGGCCGAGGATCGCCTCGCCCAGGAGGTGGCGTTGCTGGTCTCGAAGGGGGACGTGCGCGAGGAACTTGATCGCCTGCGCGCCCATTGCGAGGCGGCGGCGGAAATGCTGGCCGGGGCCGGCGCGGTCGGCCGCAAGCTCGATTTCCTCGCCCAGGAATTCAACCGCGAAGCCAACACGCTCTGCTCCAAATCCGCCGACGTGGAGCTGACGCGCATCGGCCTCGATTTGAAGGCTGCGATCGACCAGTTCCGCGAGCAGGTCCAGAACGTCGAATAGCATGGCCGAGATTCATCGCCGCGGCCTGATGCTGGTGCTGTCCTCGCCCTCGGGCGCGGGCAAGACCACGATTTCGCGGCGCCTGCTCGCCGTCGAGCGCGAGCGCATGGCGATGTCGGTCTCGGTCACCACCCGCGCGCCGCGGCCGGGCGAGATCGACGGGCGCGACTACCACTTCATCGACCGCCCGCGCTTCGACCGCATGGTGGCGGCGGGCGAATTGCTCGAGCACGCCATGGTGTTCGATCATTGCTACGGCACGCCGCGCGCGGCGGTGGAAGCGGCACTGGCCGAAGGCCGCGACGTGCTGTTCGACATCGACTGGCAGGGCACGCAGCAGCTCAGCGAGAAGGCGCGCCACGATCTGGTCAGCATCTTCGTGCTGCCGCCCTCGGTGCCGGAGCTCGAGCGCCGGCTGCGCGCGCGCGCCCAGGATCCGGAAAGCGTGGTGCAGGCGCGGATGGCGAAGGCGGCCGACGAGATGAGCCATTTCGCCGAATACGACTACATCGTCGTCAACCGCGAACTCGATGCCAGCGTGGCAGCGGTGCGCGCCATCCTCACCGCCGAGCGCCTCAAGCGCGACCGCCAGCTTGGCCTCGGCGACTTCGTGCGCGATCTGATGCGGCGGGACTAGGCGGAGAGCCGCGCCACTTCCCGCGCCAGCGCGCAGAATTCCTCGATCGACAATTCTTCCGCGCGCGCCGTGGGTGCCACGCCGGCGGCGCGGCAGAGCGCTTCGGCGTCGCCGCCGAGGGATTTCAGCGATTGGCGCAGCATCTTGCGGCGCTGGCCGAAGGCGGCGGCGGTGACGCGCTCGAGGATGGCGGGGTCGGCGGGTGCCAGCGGCACGGCGCGCGGCACCAGGCGCACCACGGCGGAGTCGACCTTGGGCGGCGGCACGAAGGCACTCGGCCGCAAGGTGAACAGGCGCTCGACGGTGCAGCGCCACTGCGCGGCGATGGCGAGGCGGCCGTAAGCCTCGGCGCGCGGCTTCGCAGCGAGCCGGTCGGCGACCTCCTTCTGGAACATCAAGGTGAAGCCCGCATAGCGGGGCGCATTGGCGAGCCAGCGCATCAGCAAGGCCGTGGCGATGTTGTAGGGAAGATTGGCGACGATGCGGATGGGCCCAGGCAGCCCGCGGGCCGCGGCCTCGGCCAGGGGATCACGTTTCAGCGCGTCGCCCGCGACGACATGGAGCCGGCCCGGATAGGCGGCAGCGATCTCCTCGAGCGCGGGAACGCAGCGCTTGTCGAGTTCGAACGCGAGCACGTGAGCGGCACCGGCGGCGAGCAGCGCGCGCGTGAGGCCGCCGGGCCCCGGCCCGATCTCGACCGTGGTTCCCGCCGTCAACGGACCCGAAGGACCTTCGCCGGCGGCGCGCGCGATCTTGGCGGTGATGTTGAGGTCGAACAGGAAGTGCTGGCCGAGGGCGTGGCGGGCGCCGAGGCCGTGGCGCGCGATCACCGCGCGCAGCGGCGGAAGATCGGCCGGGTCAGGCACGGAGCCGGGGCGCCGCGGCACCGGGCGGCCGCGCGCCGGCGTCGCGGTCGAAGGCTGCGCGGTGCACGGCCATCGCGGCGGCGAGCTTCAGCGCCTCGACGAGGCTGGTCGGATCGGCGATGCCCTTGCCCGCGATGTCCAGCGCCGTGCCGTGATCCGGCGAGGTGCGGATGAAGGGCAGGCCGAGCGTCACGTTCACGGCGCGCTCGAAGGCCAGCGTCTTGATCGGGATGAGCGCCTGATCGTGATACATGCAAATCGCCGCGTCGTAGCGCGCCCGCGCGGCGGCGTGGAACATGGTGTCGGCGGGAAGCGGACCCTCGGCCGCGATACCCGCAGCGCGCAAGGCGGCGACGGCCGGCGCCACGATCGCCGCGTCTTCGCCGCCCATGCTGCCGCCCTCGCCGGCGTGCGGGTTGAGCCCGGCCACCGCGAGGCGCGGACGCGGGATGCCGAAATCGCGTGTCAGCGCCGCCGCGGCGATTGTGCCGATGCGGACGATCTCGGCCGCGCTGAGGGCGCCCGGCACCTCGGCGAGCGGGCGGTGGATGGTGACCGGCACCACGCGGAGCTCGGCCGCGGCGAGCATCATGGCCGGCGGTGCCGCGAGGCCCGCCAATGCGCCCAGGAATTCGGTGTGGCCCGGATGGCGGAAGCCGGCTTCGTAGAGCGGCTTCTTCTGGATCGGATTCGTGACCACGGCCGCGGCCGCGCCGTCCAGCGCGTAGCGGGCGGCGCGCTCGATGGCGCCGATGACGGCGGCGGCGGTGGCGGCGCTCGGCCGGCCCGGAACCACGGACGCAGCGAGGCGCTGGACGAGGACCGGCAGGGCGTTCGCGAACACCGCGGCCGCTTCCGCCGGCGCCGCGATCGGGCTGATCGGCACGTCGAGGGCGAGCGCGCGGGCCATCGCCGCGAGGCGCTCCGGATCGTCGATGATCGCGAAGACCGGCAAACCCCTGGCGCGTCCAAGCCACGCCTTCAAGGCGATTTCCCCGCCGATGCCGGCGGGCTCGCCCATGGTCAGCAGCAGCGGAACGTCGGCGGCGGGCGGGCGCCCGTCAGACACGGATGTCGACGTAGGCGGACCGCCGGAGCTCCTTCAAATAGCGCTCGGCGAAGGCGCCCAACTTCTGGCGCTGCAGGGCCTCGCGGATATCCTTCTCCGCGGGGGGCTTGTTGGCCAGATCGTCGGCACAGCGCATGTAAATCGCGATCACGGCGCCTTCGGTGGCGGGCCGGCTCGCCTGGTTGATCTTGAGCGGCGCGATGATGGCGCGGATCGGCGGTCGCTGCTGCTCCAGCACCAAGTCGTTGACGATGGTGCCGGTGCCGCCGGCCTCGCGGCTGACCTTGACGATCTCGTCGCAATTCTTGGCGCCGGCCGTGGCCTTGGCGAGCTTCTCCTGCGTTTCCTTGATCTGCGCCGGTGTGGGCTTTTCCGGCAGCCGCATGGCCGCCTGCGCCACCGCGATCGTCTTCACGTCGGGATTGCGGCCGGAAAAGGTGCGCCGGTCGGAGAGGCGGATGATGTAGTAACCGCCGGTGCCGCGGATCGGGCCCGCCACCTGCCCGGTCTTCATCTGCTTGACCGCGCGCTCGGTTTCCGGGTCCATCTGGCCTTCGAACAGAAAGCCCATGTCGCCGCCCTGGCTGGCGCTTCCGGTCTGCGAGAACTGCCGCGCGAGGATTTCGAAACTGGCCCCGCCGCGCAGCTGCGCCAGCACGAACTGCGCAGTCTGCAGCGCGCGGGCCTGCTGGGCCGGGGTGTCCGCCGGCAGGAAAATCTCCTGCACCCGGTATTGCAGCTTGTCCTTGTTCGCCAGCAGGCGCTTCAGCACCACGTCGACCTCGGCGTCGCTGACGCGGACCTGCGGCATGATCTTCGCCTGGATCACCTTGTTCCAGGCGAGCGATGCGCGTACCTGGTCCTCGAAGGCGCGGGGATCGACGTTGCGCTGGCGCAAGGCCTTGACGAGTCCGCCGCGGTCCATGCGGTTGCGCCGCTCGATCTCGAGGACCTGATCCTGAACTTCCTTGTCGGTCACGTCGACGCCTTGGCGCACCGCCTCCTGAATCTGGAGGCGCTCGTTGATCATCGAGCGCAGCACCTCGGACGTGAGCCGTTGCCGGGATTCGCCGGTTTCGGGCACGCGCGCGCCGAGCCCGATCAGGCGGATGCGCTGATCGAGATCGTAGAGCGTGATCGCGTCGCGGTTGACGATGGCCGCGATGCGGCGGTCGCCGCGATCCTGCGCCTGTGCGGGCAGGGCGGAGAGGCCACAGGCGAACAACACCGCCGTGCAAAGGGTCCGGGCAAGGTTCATGGTCTTGGGGTTCGGGATCACGAGCGGCTTATACAAGAGTGCGGAAGGGGCGCCAACACCCGTCAGATGCCGTGGCGCACTTCACCTAGGTATTTGAAGATAATCGAGATGAGAAAGCGGTTCGAAGGCTTGGTGTCGGACAGCAGATCGACGGTCCGCTGATAGGAAAAGGCCGCGGTGCAGCATTCGTTCTGATAACGCACGGCGACGCTGAGCGCTTGGGGCTGCGGGCGCGACGAGACGAGATCGAACACGGCGTAGCCCGAGGCGCTCCACCGCGGCGTGATCTGCGACGCCACGTTGAAGCGGACTTGCCGGCGGTTGGCGAATTCGCTGTTGCCGATCTGGTCGCTGAGGTCGATGTAGCCGGCGCCGACGCGGAGCGCGGGAATGCCGGCCGAAACCTCCAGCTCCTGGCGGCGGAACGAGAGCGATTTGGCGTCGATGCGGAAACGGTAGGTGAGGTTGAAGTAATCGGCGGGCGCGACTCGCACCCGGCCGACGACGTCGGAGAGATTGTTGCGGATGCCGGAATTCTGCAGCACGTTGTCTTCGCCGAAGAGGCGCCAGCTCTGGCCGATGAAGGCCTCCGCCTTGCCGCCGCGGTTGCCGTAGAGGGCGTTCTGGATGCCGTAGACGATGCGCACGCCGTCGTCGATGCGGTCGCGGCCCGGATAGCGGTTGGTTTCGAAGAGGCTGAGGTCGTCAAGTTCCAGGTCCTGGCTGTCTTCGTTCGGGATGCGCCACGTGTTGAGCCCCGGCGGGGTCGCCACGACGGCCACGCGCGGCTCCACGACGTGGCGGACGTTGCCGAGCTCGCGCACGAACGGATAGCGCCAATCCGCTTTGAGCGCCGGATACACGCGCGCCAGCGTGCCGCTGAAGGTGGTTTGCCCGCCCGCCTCGTTGCCGGTCACCCAATAGACGTCGGCGTTGAGGCTGGCGTTGACGGTGAGTTGCCAGCCGGCAGGATCGGTATAGGGCAGTCGCCAGGCGCCGGTCATCGAGAGACGCCGGCTTTCCGGGCCCGTGGTGCGGCCGAGGGCCAGCACCGAGGCGTCGAAGTTCCAGCGGCCCCACTTGCCCATCGGCTCGCCGACGGCGCTGTACTCGGCCAGCGGCAGGGCGAAGGGCAGGTGCTCTTGCTCCTCCCCCTGGCGCAACGTGCGGAAGTGCATGAAGCGCACCCGCGCGTAATTGCGGTCGAAGAAGCCTTCGGTGAAGGCGGTCGAGGCCAGCGTGTCGCCATGGAATACGTTGTAGCGGCGGAGGTAGGTCTTGTCGGTCACGTATCCCGCGTCGAATCCGGTGCGCCAGTTCTGGTCGATGTCGTAGCGCCCGCGGCCGAAAAGGTGCCCGCGCCACTCGTTGCCGCTCTGCTGCCGGTCGTATTCGTCGGTCCGCCGGACGTAGGTGATGCTGCCGTCGGTCACGACCGCGCCGCCGGGAAAGCGCTGGCGGTATTCGCCGAACAGCGCCACGCGCGCGCGCGTCGTCAGCAGCGGCGTGATGGTGGCGTCCTTGTCGCGGTCGATGACCACGAAATAGGGGACCCGCAGGGTCTGCCCCAGGCGGCTTTCGGAGCCGATGATCGGCGTCAGGAGACCCGTGCGGCGGCGCACCGTGGGATCGGCGTGGCTGAACCAGGGCGTGTAGAAAACCGGCGTGCCGAAGATCTCCATAACCGCGTCGCGGTAGGTGATGTCCTGCTTTTCCTGGTCGTGGACCACCTGGCGCGCCTTGATCTGCCAGAGCGGCGCGCGCTCGGGATTTTCGGGGCAAAGGCGGCACGGCGAGAACACGACCCGCGACATCTCGTTGCGCCGTCCGTCGACACGGATGGCGCCGTTGGCGGCGAGCTTGCTGTCGTCGGGGAACAGCATGCGGAACTGCTCCATCACGCCGTCGCGCATGTCGCGGCTGAGCTCGGCCCGGGTGGCGAAGATGGTGGGTGACCCCGGCTCGGTCAGCGCCACGTTGCCGGTGGCGGTGACACGGTTGGCGCGCTGATCGAACACCACCTGGTCGGCGAGGATCACGCGGTCGCCCTGGAAGATCACGACGTTGCCGCGTGCGGTCACCGACTGGCGCTCGCGGTCGTAGCTCAGCTCGTTGGCGTTGATGACGACCGGGCGGCGTTCGAGCGCGCGGTCGCCGGCCGTGGTGCGGACAGGCGGCCCCTGTGCTGCCGCGTCGGCCGCGAGCGCGAGCATTAACGCGCCGGCGCCCGCGAGGAGGCTCCAGAGGCGCGGCCGAAGGCGGTGGGCGGCCCTAGCCGTCTTCGACATGGATCAGGACTGCGAGGCCGATCATCGAGCTGGCGAGCGCCGGTGCCCAGGCCGCCAGCATCGGCGGCAGGCGGGTCGAGTGCGCGAGCGCCAGCACGAGGTCGGACAGGAAAAAGAGGACAAACCCGGTGGCGATGCCGCCCGCGACCGCGAACAGCACGCCGCGTAAGCGCGTGTGCCGCAGCGAGAAGATCGCCGCGATCAGCACCATGGCGCAGTAGAGGAGAGGCTCGGCGAGCAGCGAATGCCAGTGGAGGCGGTGACTTAGCGCCGAGAAGCCGGTCGTCTCGAGCGAGCGGATGAAGCGCGGCAGTTCCCAGAACGATACCGTGCTGGGCGAGGAGAAGCTGTCCTGGATGCGCGCCACGGTGAGATCGGTCTTGAACGTGTAGCTCGGCAGCGAACGCACCGGCTTGTCGGGCTCCGACATGCGCGCATTGGCGAGCCGCCACTGGCCGGGCTCGAGCACGGCGCTTTCGGCGTCGATGCGGCCCGCGAACTCGTCCTCGCTCTTGTAGAGCAGGACCATCACCTGCTTCAGCTCGAGCTCGTTCGGAGTCACCTTCGACGACACGGCGTGGATGACCGACTGGCCGTCGGCATCCACTTGGCGCAGCCAGACGCCGCTCGAGGTGGCGGCCATCAGGTTGGTGCGATTGCGCAGGTAGCGGTTCTCGAGCTGCTCGTAGTGCCCGGTCATGATCGCGCCGAGCGGATTGATGGCCATGATCTTGAGCGAGCCGAGGAGCAGGGCAGCGCCGATCGGCGGCAGCAGGAACTGCCACACGGAGACGCCAGAAGCCCGAAGGGCGACGAGCTCGCTGTTCCGGTTGAGCCGCCAGAAGGAATACATGGCGCCGAACAGCACGGCGAAGGGGAGAGTCTTCTGGGCCGTCAGCGGCAATTTGTAGAACGCCAGGCTGAGCACGATGCCGAAAGTCGCTTCCTGCTTGCCCGACGCGCGGCGCAGGAGCTCGATCAAGTCGATGAGGAAGATGACGGCGAGGAAAACCGCGAGGATGCCGGTGAAGGCGACGAGGAACTGACGGCACAAATACAGGGTGGCGATCGGCGACAGCCGCACCCTGAGTTCGCCGCTGGCGGATCGCTCGATCACGGTCGCGCGCCCCTCACCCCGTGGATCGCGATATGGAGAGTTTCCCCTGGAGCCGGGACTTTGACACAGAACCCCCGGCGGGAAAAAGAGTTTTTCGCGCGCGCTATTTCACGGCGGCCAGCGCCGGGCGGAGTGCCGGGCCGCCGCGCGTGCGGGGACTCAGAATCCACGCGCCGACGGCGAGCGGGAGCAGCGCATTCGCATACATCAGCGGCACGAAGACCAGCGATTTCGAGGCGATCTGCAACAGCGCGACCGCGAGGCCTTGCACGCACGCCGCCACGATCACCGCCAGCACGAGGCGCGGAAGCTGGCCGCGCTTGTTGAATTGCCCGGGTAACAAGATGAATAGGGCGACGAACGGCAGCGTCAGGGCCAGCAGCGGCGCCACGATGCGATTGTGGCCCTCGGCGATGAGCTTGGTGCGGAAGAACTTGTCGCCGGCCGACTCGTCGGGATTGAGCAGTTCGTGGACATAGCGTTCGCCGGGCTCGCGCCAGTCGCGCCGCTCTTCGCCGAGCAGGTTCACTTCGAAGCTGTATTGCTTGAAGTAAAGCACCTGGAGACGGCCGGTCTTGCGCTCGAATTCCTGCCGGTTGCCCTCGAACAGGATCACGCGCGGCCCTTCCGGTCCGGACTCGACGGCCCCGCGCTTGGCGATGATCGTGGTCGGCGCCTCGGCCTTCCGGCTGTCGTGCACGAGGATCCCGAAAAGCTCGTTGCCTTCGCGCGAGCGCACGTAGATCGTCAGGTTGTTGCCGACCGGATTGAACGTGCCCTCGAGCAGCAGCGCGGCCGAGAAGCTCTCGCGCGCCGCAGACTGCACGCGGCGGAATTCCTGCACCGACAGCGGCAGGAAATAGAGGCTGATCGAATAGCAGGCCGCCATGCCGAGCAGGCCCAGCGCGATCACAGGCTTGGCCGCCTGCCAATGGCTCATGCCGCTCGAACGCAGCACCACCAGCTCGCGGTCGTTGGTCATCTTGTTGAGCGTGAACAGCGCCGCGAAGAACATCGAGACCGGCAGCGTGATCAGCAGGAACGAGGGCAGCAGCAGCGACGTGATGTAGAAGAAGACGTCGAGCGACAGGCCCTTGTTAAGGATGAACCGGATAAACCGCATCGCCTGGGTGAGCCAGATCACCGCGGTGAGCGTCACCACGATGAACAAGGTCGAGATGCCGACCTGGCGGAAGATGTAGGCCTGGGCGCGATTCATGCGGGCGCCGTTATAGCCCCGCCGGGGCCCCGCTGAACAGCCCGGGGAGGGGGCTGCGCCGGGCGGCGTTGCCCTTGCGAGTGCGGTGCCCTAATTATCGGGCGCGTGGGTTTCGAGGAGCAAGGAATGAAGATCGCATTCGCCGAGTACGCCATTCCGAAAGGCGGCGTCGTCGCCGTCGGCGTGAACGACGACAAGTCGCTGACGCCGGGGGCCGCGGAGCTCGACCGGCGCAGCGGCGGCGCGCTGACGCGCGCGCTCAAGAGCGCGCGGTTCCAGGGGCGAAGCAGCGACCGGCTCGATCTCGTCTCGCCCGGCGACGGCAGCTACGAGCGCATCGTCCTCCTCGGCCTCGGCAAGGCCAAGGACCGCGACGCGTTGAAGGCACAGGATCTCGGCGGCGGCCTCGTGGCGCATCTCAACGGCGCCGGCGTCCTCAAGGCCACGGTGCTGGTCGATCCGGCGCCTGAAGCGCCGCTGCCGATGAACGCCGCCGCGGCGCGCATCGCTTTTGGGGCGCGCTTGCGCTCCTATCGGTTCGACAAGTACCGCACCAAGGAAAAGGAAGACCAGAAGCCGACGCTCACCGAGCTCACCGTCGCCGTCGCCGGGGCCAAGGCGGCTGAGGAGGGATTTCAGCCGCTCGATCGCGTCGCCGACGGAATCCTCTTCACCCGCGATCTCGTCAGCGAGCCGGCCAACATCATCTTTCCGGCCACGCTGGCCGAGGCCGCGCGCACCCTCGCCGACGACGGCGTGGAGGTGGAAGTGCTGGGTGTCGCCGAGATGAAGAAGCTCGGCATGGGCTCGCTGCTCGGCGTCGGGCAGGGCAGCGCCAACGAATCGCGTCTCGTCGTCATGCAATGGAAGGGCGCGGCCAACCGCGCCGATCCGCCGCTCGCGTTCGTCGGCAAAGGCGTCACCTTCGATACCGGCGGCATCTCGATCAAGCCGGCCGCCGGCATGGAGGAGATGAAGTGGGACATGGGCGGCGCCGGCACCGTGATCGGCCTGATGAAGGCGCTGGCCGGCCGCAAGGCCAAGGTCAACGCGGTCTGCATCGCGGGCCTGGTCGAGAACATGCCCTCGGGCACCGCCCAGCGCCCCGGCGACGTGGTGAAATCCATGTCGGGCCAGACCATCGAGGTTATCAACACCGACGCCGAGGGCCGCCTCGTGCTCGCCGACGCGCTCTGGTATTGCCAGGAGCGATTCAAGCCGAAGTTCATGATCGATCTCGCCACGCTCACCGGCGCCATCGTGATCGCGCTCGGCCACGAGCATGCGGGCCTGTTCGCGAACACCGACGAGCTGGCTGAGCGGATCGCCGCCGCGGGCCGCGCCGCCGGCGAGCGCTGCTGGCGCCTGCCGCTCTCCGAGGGCTACGACAAGGCGCTGGCCTCCGACATCGCCGACATGAAGAACGTCGGCGACAGGGCCGCGGGCTCGATCACGGCGGCGCAATTCCTCCAGCGCTTCGTCAACGACGTGCCGTGGGCGCATCTCGACATCGCCGGCATGGCCTGGTCGAAGAAAGACAGCCCCACCTGCCCCAAGGGCGCCACGGCCTACGGCGTCCAGCTCCTGAACCACCTCGTGCAGGAATACTACGAGAACAAGGGCGCGGTCGCGTAGCGGCGTAGCGCACACTCCAATCCGTTATCCTGAGCGAAGCGAAGGTTCTGGCCAACGCCAAGTGGCCTGCGGCTAACACCGCGATGGTCGGCCGCGAGTCATGTTGCGGCGACAATATCCTTCGCTTCGCTCAGGATGACGGATCGCAGAGCAAGTGCTTCGTCACCGTATAGAGCCGGCCGCGCGGTCGAGCAGCGTCTTCACCGTCTCCATCGGCGCCGCGGCGAGGCCTTGTTTGCGCGAAATCGACAGCATCAGCCGGCGCGGGCCGCCTGCGGTGCACGCGGTGATCGGGCCGGTGGCGAGATCGCGGTCCGCGCGCGGTCGGCGCAGCACGCACAGTGCCGCACCGATCCGCTTCTGTTCGTAAAGGTAAAGGTTCGGCTCGCGGCCCGCGGCGAGGCAGCCCACGTCGCACGCCTCGGCGCTCGCGGGCAGCGGCGCGAAGGCCTGCCCGTCGGTGCGGCTCCAAAGGGTGAGTTCGATCGTCTCGCCCGGTTCCGTCTGTAGACGGCAGATCTGCCGCCGATAGGCGCCGAGCCGGTCGTCGAGCACGTCGCTGCCGAAGACGCGGACCGCGAACGCGCGCTCTGCGTCTGCGCGCGGGATCGCGGCGCAGAGATCGGGCCGCGGCGCCTGCGCGCTCACGGCGAACGCGAGGCAAACGAAGGCGGCGAGGGCGAGCGCTTTCAGCTTCGGGTCCACTACGCTAGATTTCCCGCGATGACCGACGTCAACTTCTACCACCTCCAGCGTTCGTCGCTCGAGCAAACCTTGCCGAAGCTCCTCGAAAAGGTGCTTCAGGCGGGCAAGCGCGCGGTGGTGATGGCGCGCTCGGACGAGCGCGTCGAGGCGCTCAACACGCTGCTCTGGACCTACGATCCCAATTCCTTCCTGCCCCACGGCAGCAAGACCGACGGCAATGCGCCCGTGCAGCCGGTGTGGCTCACCACCCTGGACGAGAACCCAAACGGCGCCGCCGTGCTGGTGCTCACCGACGGCGCCGCCTCGGCGCGGCTCGCCGACTACGAGCGCTGCCTCGACGTCTTCGACGGCCGCGATACCGAACGCGTCGCCGACGCCCGCGAGCGCTGGACCGGCTACAAGGAAGCCGGCCACGCCGTCACCTATTGGCAGCAGGGCGAGCGGGGGTGGGAGAAAAAGGCGTGAGCTGATCGGCGCTGCGGCGCCGTGGCCGAGCGCCATCGCTTGTTCCGTGGCGTTCGAGCGGCTATATCGCGCTCCGTCCTTGGCGGCCATCCGGCGCGCCGATCCCACAATCCAAGAGAATGACAATGCCGGTCGAGCGCACCTTTTCGATCATCAAGCCCGATGCGACCAAGCGGAACCTCACCGGCAAGGTGAATGCCGTGATCGAGGGAGCGGGCCTGCGCATCGTGGCGCAGAAGCGCCTGAAGCTCACCCAGCCCCAGGCCGAGGGCTTCTATGCGGTCCACAAGGAGCGGCCGTTCTTCAAGAGCCTGGTCGCGTTCATGACCTCCGGCCCCGTCGTCGTGCAGGTGCTGGAGGGCGAGAACGCCGTCGCCAAGTATCGCGAGGTGATGGGCGCCACCGATCCGGCCAAGGCCGCGCCCAACACGATCCGGAAGCTCTTCGCCGAATCGATCGAGGCAAATTCGGTGCACGGCTCCGACGCGCCCGAGACGGCGAAGCAGGAGATCGCCTATTTCTTCAAGCCGGACGAGATCGTCGGCTGAACGCAACGCCGCGCCCAAACACGAAAGGCCGCCCCGGGGCGGCCTTTCGTGTTTCGCGTGATCCTCGTGCGCGGCGCTAGGCGACGAACAGGCCCAGCAGCACCAACAGGAGAATTACGCTCGCCGAGCCCCAGGTCAGCAGCTTGACGAAGCCGCCATAAGTGCCCTGGTGCATGCGCATATCGAAATCGTCAGCCATTCCCGGTCCCCGCCTTTTTCAATCGTCGAATGGCGCTTTTCATAACCGATGCGACGAAACGGCGCAATCGGTTCAGCCGAGCACGGGCGGAGGATTGATCAAGGCCGCTTCCTGGGCCGCGACACCCGCGAGGATGCAGCGCTCGCCCTTAACCCGCACCTGGCCCTCGGCGCAAAGCTTCAAGGCCAGCGGATAGCAGCGGTGCTCGGCCGCGAGCACGCGCGCCGCCAGCGCGGCTTCGGTGTCGCCCGGCAGCACCGGCACGGCGGCCTGCACGATGATCGGCCCGTCGTCCATCGCGGCGCGCACGAAGTGCACGGTGCAGCCGTGCAGGCGCACCCCGGCCTCGAGTGCGCGGCGGTGCGTGTCGAGGCCGCGGAAGGCGGGCAGGATCGAGGGGTGGATGTTGATCAGCCGGTCGCGCCAATGGCCGACGAAGGTTTCGGTCAAGAGCCGCATGAAGCCGGCGAGGCAGACGAACTCCACGCCGGCCCCTTCGAGCTCGGCGGTAAGAGCCCGCTCGAAGGCGGGGCGGTCTTTCTTGAAGCCGCGGTGATCGAGAACGCGCGTGGCGATGCCGGCCTCCTTGGCGCGCAGCAGGCCCGCGGCATCGGCCTCGTTCGACAGCACGAGCGCGATCCGGGCGGGAAAGCCCGGCCGCGCGCACGCCTCGATCAGCGCCTGCATGTTCGAGCCGCGCCCGGAGATGAGGACGCCGACCCGCAAGCGCCGCCCGTTCACGCCGGCCACGTCGCCGACCAATTGACGAGTTCCACGCGCGGCTCGGCCTTGGGATTCGCGGCGGCCGCGATCTGGCCGATCTCGCGCACCGTCTCGCCTTCGGCGGCGAGGAGATGGGTCAGCGCGAAGGCGCGCTGCCGCTCGCACACCAGCACCATGCCGATTCCGCAATTGAAGGTGCGCGCCATCTCTTCGCGCGCGACATTGCCGGTGCGCGCGAGCCAGCCGAACACCGGCGGCACGGTCCAGGCACCGGCATCGATGCGCGCCACCGTTCCGTCGGGCAGCACGCGCGGAATATTCTCGGTGAGGCCGCCGCCGGTGATGTGCGCCAGCGCCTTCACACCCCCGGCGCGGATCGCCGAGAGCACCGAGCGCACATAGAGGCGCGTCGGCACGAGCAGCGCGGCGCCGAGCGTCTCGCCCGGATCGAACGGCGCCTTGGCAGTCAAGGCGAGGCCCGAATGCGCCACGATGCGGCGTACCAGCGAGAAGCCGTTGGAATGCACGCCGCTTGAGGCGAGGCCGAGGATGATGTCGCCGGCCGCGACGTCGGGGCGCGGCAATGCGGCGCCGCGCTCCACGGCGCCCACGGCGAAGCCCGCGAGATCGTAGTCGCCCTTGGCGTAGACGCCGGGCATTTCCGCGGTCTCGCCGCCGATGAGCGCGCAGCCCGCCTCGCGGCAAGCCGCGGCGATGCCCTGGATCACGGTCGCGGCCTCGGGCACCTTGAGCGCGCCGGTGGCGTAATAATCGAGGAAGAAGAGAGGCTCCGCACCTTGCACCACGAGATCGTTCACGCACATGGCGACGAGATCTTGGCCGATCGTGTCGTGCTTGCCGGTGTCGATGGCGAGCTTGAGCTTGGTGCCGACGCCGTCGGTGGTCGCGACCAAAATCGGGTCCTTGTAGCCGCAGGCCTTCAGGTCGAAGAGCGCGCCGAAGCCGCCGAGGCCGGCCGCCGTGCCGATGCGCGCCGTCGCCTTGGCGGCGGGCTTGATGGCCTCGACCAGCGCATTGCCGGCATCGATATCGACGCCCGCTTCCTTGTATCTTTCGCTCGAAATGGATCAATCTCCCGGTTGCGCCGCGCCTATTTCGGCGCCCTTATAGCCGGGTCCGCCGAGGGAGTGAAACCGATGCCGATTCTCGTCCGGGTCTGGGGCGGGGCGATCCGCGCCGCCCTGGCGGTGCTGTGTGTTGCCCTGCTTTGCGCGGCGCCGGCCGTGACCGAGCCTTATGCCGTGAAAGGCGTGAAGGTTCAGGCGTCCGGCTTGAAGCCCGAGCTCGCGCGCGCCAAGGCGGTGGCCGACGGCGAGATGGCGGCGTTCAACCGCCTCGTGCGGCGCATGACCCTGCCCGAGGATCATGTGCGCCTGCCCAAGCCCGACGCCGAAGCGGTGCGCGCCATCGTGCGCAATTTCTCGATCGAGAACGAGACCGGGCAGGGCGAGCGCTATGCGGCCACGGTCACGTACCGCTTCGACGGCGACGCGGTCCGCGCCATGCTGGAAGGTGCCGGCGTTCCCTTCGTCGATTCGCAGAGCCCGCCGGTCGTCGTCCTTCCGGTCTGGACCGAGAACGGCAAGGCCTATCTCTGGGACGACCCCAATCCCTGGCGCGAAGCCTGGATGCGGCTCGAGCCCGAGGACTCGCTGATGGATTTCGTGCGGGCGCGCGGCGACCTCGCCGATCTGAAGGCGATCGCCGCAGCCGAAGCCGTGCCCACGAACAAGGTAGCGCTCAACCGCATCGCCGACCAATACAAGGCCGGGCTGGTGGCGATCGCCGTTTCCACCGTCGATAAGGGCAAGCGCCGGATCACGGTGCACCTTGTCGATCTCGCCAACGGCCGCGCGACTGCGATTGGCGTCTTCGCCACGGGCGATGACGCGGCGGCGCTCGACAAGGCGGCGGCGCAAATCGCGCGCGCCATCGAGACGAGCTGGAAGCGCAGCGCGGTCGCGGTGGAGCAGAACGCCGTCACCGTGCGCATGCGCGCGCCGATCCAAGGGCTCGACCACTGGATCCGCATCCGCCAGGCGCTCCAGACCATGCCGCAGGTGCGCGGCCTCACCACCGTCTCGATGAGCCCGGGCGAGGCGCTGATCGAGCTGCGCTTCGCCGGAACCACGGCCGAGTTGCGGCGCCAGCTCGAACAGCGCGGCTTCACCGTGGCGCCCGAAGGCCCGAGCCGGCCAACCGGCGCGCCGCCGGCCGGAACGCCGCCCGCCGGTCCCGAGACGTGGGCGTTGACGGCGCCGAGCGTGCCGCCGGTCAAGCAAACGGATCTGCCGCCGCCGCCGGGAACGCCGGGCGACAAGCCGCCCGAAAAAGCGCCCGAGAAGGCGCCGGAGAAAGCCCCGGCGCCCGCGCCCGCGCAAAAAACCGATCCGGCCAAGAAGCCTTGATCGGGCGATGCCGGGCGTGCCGCCCCGGGCGCATCCGCCCTTCGAAGCGACAATGACCAAAGCCAAATCCCCGGCTCCCGCGCGCCAACTCGTGCTCGATCTGCCGCACCGCCCGGCCCTCGGCCGGGGCGATTTCCTGGTGGCGGCGGGCAACGAAGCCGCCGTGGCCTGGATCGACCGGTGGCCCGATTGGCCGGCGCCGGGCCTGGCGCTTTACGGGCCGGCCGGCTCGGGCAAAACCCATCTTGCCGCCGTCTGGCAGGCGCGGAGCGGCGCCACGCCGCTCACGGCCGACATGCTGACGGCGGCGCGGCCGGCGGCTGGATGGGGCGCCTCGCCGCGCTGGGTGCTCGAGGACGGTGAGGCGGCATTGGCCGGCCGCGCGGCCGAGGAGGCGCTGTTTCACCTCTACAATCGCCTCACGGCCGGGGGCGGGCACATCCTTCTAACAGGCCGCCTGCCGCCGGCGCGCTGGCCGGTGGGCTTGCGCGACCTCGGATCGCGGCTCGCGGCCTTGCCCTCGGTCGAGATCAAACCGCCCGACGACAAGATGCTCACGGCCCTGTTCCGCAAGCTGTTCCGCGACCGGCAGCTCGACGTACCCGGCGAACTCATCCTCTATTTGGTGCAGCGCATCGAAAGGTCCTGCGCGGCTGTGGCCGCGGCCGTGGAAACCCTGGACCGCGCCTCGTTGGCCCGGCGCCGGCCGGTCACGCTGCCGCTGGCGCGCGAGGCGCTGGCATTCGAGGATTAAAGGGGCGCCCGACTGGAACAAAATAGGAATTTTTCGGCGATGTGGATATAATCGAATAGGCACAGTCCACGAATTGTATGTGAAGGCCAAAAGTGTTACAAAATGTGGGGTCGTTGAGCCGCCGGCCCTGTGAAGATTGTCATGTACCGTTTACCGCCTGAGACTAGACTGCGGCACCAATTGACCCATCAGAGGGGGAAGAAATGAATTCCGGAAGCTTGAAAATGACGGGTATCGCGGGCCTCGCCTGGGGCGTCCTGGTCCTCGTCGCCTACATCGCCATCTTCGTCTTCGTCGGACGAGCGGTGTCGGGTGCTGGTGCGGGTGGCACTGCCATCGTCACGGTCCTCGGTCTCCTGGCCGCGATCGCCTTCATCGTGATGATGTTCCTCCTCAGCATGCAGATGGCGAACCAGATCGGCAAAATCGCGTGCTACGCCGCGATCGTGATGCAGATCATCGTCTCGCTGCTGCAGTTCATGCAAATCACCTCCGGGGGCTTGGCCCTCATCATCCTCATCCTGCTTGGCATCGCCATCATCCTCGTCGGTGTCTTCGGCGTGATGCAGGGCGGATCCGGCGCCTGGAAGGCATTCTCGATCCTGCTGATCGTCGCGGGCGCGCTCAAGGTCATCATCATCGGCGAAGTGATCTATCCCTTCGTCGCCTGCGCCGCCGGCATCGTCCTGTTCGTGGCCATGAACGCGGCAGCCAAGCGAACCGTCTGACGCGTTCCACCCACGAGCTACCGGCACACAGCCGATCCGGCGCCGCCACGAAGTTTTCCGCCGCGGGCCGGATCGTCTGGGCTTATCCGAAGGAGATGAATCCATGGCCAGGACTGGCGGGGTCTGCACTTTCCTGATGATAGGCCTGATGGTGCTCGGCTTTCTGTTGAGCCTCGTCGCGCAGAATCAGCCGGTCATCGGCATCATCGCGTTCGTGATGTATTTGGCGGCGTTTGTCCTCTGGTTTGTCGTCATGATCGCGATCAAGGTGAATTGTGACCAGAACGGCTATCCGCGCGTCGGCGGATTGGTGTGGTCGATCCTGGCCTTGACCTTGGCGGTGATCGTGGTCGGCATCGTCGCGGCGATCGTCGTCGGTACCCAGATGGGGCGCAGTGGCGCCACGCCGGACCCGCAGACGATGCTGCGTGCCTTCGGCCTGTGGGCCGTGATCATCGGCTTGGTCGCATTGGCCATTCACTTCTGCTTTCTGTTCCTGGGCATGCGGCTCAACGAATTCGGCGCAATCGCCAGCGGCGCCTGGAAGGGCGCCGGAATCGTGCTCATCATCGCCGCCTGCCTCGGACTCCTCACACTGGTGCTCTATATCGCGACGGCGCTCACCCAGGCGTGGGGCATTCTCATCGCAGCAGGTATCCTCGGCTTCATCGGCCTGATCCTGTGGCTCGTGGTCTGGATACTCGTCGGCATTGCCTTCATGGGCGACGCCGGGCGCATGGCGGCCGCGGGCCCCGCGGCGGTGCAGCGGCGCTAGGCGCTTCGCCTCACACCAGATCCTTCGGCGCGGCAAATATCGTGAGGGTACCGGTGCCGTCGGCGAGGTCGCTCCAGCGGCCGAGGTCGAGGGCCACCACGGCCAGCGCCGCGGTCGGGAATTTCTCGCCGAGCCGGCGCCGCAGCGCCGCCGAGCCGTTGGCCGCCAGCGTGCGGGCCAAGGCATCGATGCCGCCTTCGTGGCCGACCACGAGTACCGAGGCAGCCGTGTCCGGCACCTTGCGCAAGCGCTTCAGAAGGCGGTCGGGCGCGATCATGTAGAGCGATTCCTCGTGCTCGACTGGCGGGCGCGTCTTGAACGCCGACGAGACGTTCTCCCACGTCTCGCGCGCCCGGCGTGCGCCCGAGCAGAGCACCAGATCCGGCACCAGCCCCTCGTCGCGGAGATATACGCCAATCACTGCCGCTGCCCTGCGGCCGCGCGGGGCGAGGGGGCGCGCGTAATCGTCGCCGTCCGGGTCGGCCCAGGACGATTTCGCGTGGCGGAGGAAGAGGATGCGGCGGGCAGCCATGGAATTGTGACAGTTTGTTGACAGGCGAAAACTTGATCGGCCGGGCCCGGCACGGACCACAAACCGCCACGAAATCCGGTATAGTAGCCCCCGTCAATCGGTATCGGCCCCCGACCGCGGCGGCCCAGGAGACGAAAGACCCGTGAACGAGGCCATCGCCCCGCCGACCGCGCGCGCGAACGAAGCCGCATCGCCGTCGCGCTTCATCAACCGCGAGCTATCGTGGCTCGCGTTCAACGAGCGCGTGCTCGAAGAGGCGACCAATACGAATCATCCGCTGCTCGAGCGGCTGCGCTTCCTCTCGATCTCGGCCTCGAACCTCGACGAGTTCTACATGGTGCGCGTCGCCGGGCTCAAAGGCCAGGTGGCCGCCAAGGTCGAGGCGACGAGCCCCGAGGGCATGACGCCCGAGCAGCAGCTGACCGAGATCCACGCCCGCGCCGGCATGCTTCTCCAGAGCCAGACCGGAATCTGGCGCGATCTCAAGAAGCGGCTCCGGAAATCGGGCATCTTCGTCGTCGATCCCAAGGAGCTCGAGGCCGAGGACCGCGCCTGGCTCGAGAAATACTTCCTCGACAACGTGTTCCCGGTGCTGACGCCGCTCGCCATCGATCCGGCGCATCCGTTCCCGTTCATCCCAAATTTCGGGCTGACGATGGCGCTCGAGCTGGCGCCGATCGGCGGCGGCGAGCAACTGCGCGCGCTGGTGCGCCTGCCCAACCAGCTTTCGCGCTTCATCCGCCTCGGCGGCAACGAAATCCGCTACGTGCTGCTGGAGGAGCTGGTGCTGCTGTGCATCAGCCATCTCTTCCCGGACCGGAAGGTGCTGGCGCATGGCTGCTTCCGCGTCATCCGCGACAGCGAAATGGAGATCGACGAAGAGGCCGAAGACCTGGTGCGGACCTTCGAATCCGCTTTGAAGCGCCGCCGCCGCGGCAACGTGATCCGCCTCACGGTCGAGGCGCGTATGCCGGTGCACCTCCGCGACTTCGTGGTCGGCGAGCTCGAGACGCCCGCCAGCGACGTCATCGAGGTGGGCGGCCTTCTCGGCCTCACCGACGTCTCGCGCCTCATCACCAACGAGCGCCCCGATCTCCTCTTTCCGCCCTACAATCCGCGGTTCCCCGAGCGCGTGCGCGAATTCGGCGGCGACTGCTTCGCCGCTATCCGGCAGAAGGATTTCATCGTCCATCACCCGTTCGAGAGCTTCGACGTGGTGGTGCAGTTCCTGCGCCAGGCCGCGGCCGATCCAGCCGTGGTGGCGATCAAGCAGACGCTCTACCGCACCAGCCAGGATTCGCCGATCGTGCGCGCGCTCATCGACGCGGCCGAGGCGGGCAAGTCCGTCACCGCCATGGTCGAGCTGAAGGCGCGTTTCGACGAGGAGGCGAACATCCGCTGGGCGCGCGATCTCGAGCGCGCCGGCGCCCAGGTCGTCTACGGCTTCATCAATCTGAAGACCCACGCCAAGGTTTCGCTTGTGGTGCGCCGCGAGGCCGGCGAATTGCGTTCCTACGCGCATTTCGGCACCGGCAACTATCACCCGATCACCGCGCGCATCTACACCGACCTGTCGTTCTTCACCTGCGAGCCGGTGCTGTGCCGCGATGCCGCGCATCTCTTCAACTACATGACCGGCTATTCGCGGCCCGAACCGATGCAGAAGCTGGTGGCGGCGCCGCTCGATCTCCGCGAGACGCTGATCCAGTTCATCGCCGACGAGATCGCGCATGCCAAGGCGGGCAAGCCCGCCCAAGTCTGGGCCAAGCTCAACTCGCTGGTCGACGCCGAGATGATCGACGCGCTCTACCGCGCGTCGCAGGCCGGCGTGCAGATCGACCTGGTCGTGCGTGGCATCTGCTGCCTGCGCCCGGGCGTGCCGGGCCTCTCGGAGAACATCCGCGTCAAGAGCATCATCGGCCGCTTCCTCGAGCATGGCCGAATCCTCGCCTTCGCCAACGGCAAGAAGCTGCCGAACCGCGACGCCAAGGTGTTCATCTCCTCGGCCGACTGGATGCCGCGCAATCTCGATCGGCGCGTGGAAAGCCTGGTGCCGATCGAGAACCCGACCGTGCACCAGCAGGTGCTCGACCAGATCATGGTCGCGCAGTTGAAGGACGAGGCGCAGAGCTGGAGCCTCGCTTCCGACGGCACCTACAAGCGCGTGAGCCCCGAAGGGAAGGGCTTCGCCTGCCACCACTATTTCATGACCAATCCCTCGCTCTCCGGCCGCGGCAGCGCCCGCAAGAAAGCCAAGCTCCAGCCGAAGATCGAGTGGAGCGACGATTAGGGCATCGCCGGCGAGGCGCCCTCTCGCCAACACGGTAAACGACGCTCGCACCCCTGCGTCAGGCTGCGGCGGATTCGGGGCTTCCCGCTGCGGCCCGCGGCGACTAATTTCACCGCCGTGACGGGCCGGTTCCCCGGCCGCCTTCTGGGATCGCATCACAACGGCTGATCGGAGCGCATGGCCCTTCCGGCTCAACCGCTGCCCTTTCCCGCGCCCGACGCCGGCGAGCGCCGCCGCGTCGGCGTGATCGACATCGGCTCCAACTCCATCCGCCTCGTCGTGTTCTCGGGCGCGAGCCGCGCGCCGCTGCCGATCTTCAACGAGAAGGTGCTGTGCGGCATGGGGCGCCGCCTCCATTCCACCGGCAAGCTCGATCCCGACGGCGTCGATCTGGCGCTGACCAATCTTCCCCGCTTTGCCGCCGCCGCGGAAGCGCTCGGCGTCGACCGCCTGCGGGTAGTGGCCACCGCCGCAATCCGCGACGCGCTCGACGGCGCGCAATTCATCGCCCGCGTGCGCGAGACTTCGGGGCTCAAGATCGAGATCATCTCGGGCGAGACCGAAGCGCGGCTCTCCGCCCTCGGCCTCGTCTCCTCGCTGCCCGAGGCCGACGGCGTCATCGGCGATCTCGGCGGCGGCAGCCTCGAGCTGGTGCGTCTCGACAAGGGCGCCCTCGGCCCGCAGGCCACGCTAAAGCTCGGGCCGCTGCGCCTCAACGAGGCCGAGCGCGAGGGCGAGAACATCGGCAAGCTCATCAAGGAGGAGCTCACGAACCTCCGCTGGCTTACAGGACTCGCCGGCCGCACCTTCTACGCCATCGGCGGCGCGTGGCGCGCGCTCGCCCGCATCCACCAGGCCCACACCAGCTACCGCCTGCGCGTCATCGACGGCTACCGCGTCGAGCCGCGAGCGTTTCGCGATTTCCTGGGCCTGGTTTCGAAGATGTCGGAAGCCGGCCTGAAGCAGCTCCCCGACGTGCCGGCCAAGCGCCTCGACACGCTCCGCCCGGCCGCGCGCATCCTCCGCCACATCATCGCCATCGGCGAACCGCGCCATCTCGTCTTCAGCGCCCAGGGCCTGCGCGAAGGCATCATCTACGACGACTTGCCCGAGGCGAGGCGCAAGGACGATCCACTGCAGGCGGCGGCCGCCGACATCGCGCGCCATTTCGGCCGCTTCGCGCGGCTCGGCCCCGGCCTCGCGCGCTGGACCGAGCCGCTGTTCAAGAGCGAGCCCAAGGCCGAGCGGCGTCTGCGCGAAGCCGCGTGCCTCCTCTCCGACATCGGCTGGGTGGATCACCCCGACTATCGCGCCAGGCTGGTCTTCGAGCGCGCGCTCACCATGCCGCTGCCGGGCCTCGACCATCCGGCGCGCGCCTTCATCGCCCACGCGCTCCACGCGCGCTACGAGGACGAAGCCGGCAACAAGCTCCACAAGACCGGCGCCGCCCTCGGCCTTTCCGAAGAGGCGGTGGCGCGCGCCCGCGCCGTCGGCCAAGCGATCCGCCTCGGCTACACCATCGCCACGGGCCGCGAGGATTCGCTCGCCAAGACCTCGCTCGCCGCCGGCGAGAAACTACTCATCCTCGGCGTGCCGCGCCTCGACGGCACGTACGCCGGCGAGAGCGTCTCCAAGCGCCTCGACCAGCTCGCCCGCGCCCTCGGCCTCACCCCCCGGATCGCGATCAAGGGCGGGTAGGGGCGACGCGCTCGCACCCCGGGCATTCACGGCGCGCAATCGGGCGATGACGCCGGCGGGCTGCCGTCGCCTTGCCCATCGACGGTTTTCCAGCCACCCTTCCTCGGCCGGGATTTAGCGCAAGCGGAATTGCGCCAGAAAACAAAAACGGGAGGAACGCGATGGCCACCGCCGAGGGCAAAATTCTGTTCGTGGGCAGCTTGGGGCTGCCGGATGCCGAGGCCGCGTTTCGTGCGCTCGCCAAGCACGTCGGCGGCCTCGCCAGGCGATATCCGGATGGCGAGCCGGGCGAGCGCGGCTATTGGATCCGCTGGCAGAACGCCGTGTTCGCCGCGCATCCCGATCTGGAGCTGATCCGCGAGCGCAAGATCGAAGGTTACAAGGACACCAAGACCCGGCCGCTCTACCGGATACGCGACGGCGTGGACGTCAAATCGTTCGCGTTCGGCAAGCTCGGCTATGCCGATGCAGCGCTTGCTTCGTGGAAGATTTTCAAGCGGCTGCGCGAGGCGGGCGAGATTCCGAAAGGCGTGCGCTTCCAGGCGTGTCTCCCGAGCTGCGCCGCATTGCTCACCAGCTTCTTCCCCGCCGACCAGGCGCGGCTCGTCGAGCCCGCGCTCGAAGCGGCGATGAAGAACGAGGTGACGGCCATGGCGGCCGGCATTCCGGCGGCGGACCTCGCGGTGCAGTGGGACGTCGCCTACGAGATCATCGCGGCCGATGGCGGCCAGCCGCCGCTCCACTATCCGAACGCGATCGCGGGCAGCATCGAGCGGCTGGTGCGCCATGTCGATTGGGTGCCCAAGGGTGTCGAGGCCGGCATCCATCTTTGTTACGGCGATCCGGGCCACAAGCACGTGGTCGAGCCGAAGGATCTCGGCACCTGCGTCGCCTTCTCGAACGGAGTCTCGGCGGGCGCATCGCGCACCATCGAGTGGATTCACCTGCCGGTGCCGCGCGGCCGCGCCGACGACGCCTATTTCACGCCGCTGGACCATTTGAAACTCAGGCCCGAAACCGAGCTCTATGTCGGCTGCATCCACTTCACCGACGGCATCGAGGGCACGAAGCGTCGGCAAGCGGCGGCGCTGAAGCACGTCCGGGGTTTCGGCCTCGCGACCGAATGCGGCTTCGGCCGCCGCGACCCCGCCACCATCCCCGCGCTGCTCGACATCCACGCTGCGGCGGCGAAGGCGTAGTACCGCCGGCCCCCTCGCCCCAAACCCCGGCTCGCCAGGGAGCGAGGCAAATGCGGCGGTAAGTATTTGTCCGACGACTTCCTTTGCACGGCCGGGCAGCGCGTGAGATAAGGTAAGCGGAGTCACATCATGCGCGCCGCCGTTCTCATTCCCGCCGCCGTTTGCGCCGTAGCGCTCGCCGCCTGCGCGCCCTCGGCCTACGACAGGACGCGCGCGGACTCGGAATCCTGGGAGAGTGCCAAAGCCCAATGCACGGCGGCGGCGGCCACGGCTCCGCCCAGCCCGCTACGCCACATCACGATGCGCCACATGTTCGACGAATGCCTCCGGGCGCGCGGCTGGGAGCGGAGCATTGTCACGAGCATTCCGCACCGCCACTATCGTCGCTAGGCAGCTTCAGGCCGGGCGAGGGGCGGTGCGCCGGGTGCCGGGGGCAGGTGGTGTTTCGGGCGGGCCGGCGAAGCATTGCGCCTTGTCCATCCAAGCCCGCGCCGCAGCACCCCGCACGACGAGGCGCGTGTCGGCGACGTTCCGGACTTGCGTGACCACCTGGCAGAATTCCTCGGCCGCGCCTTCGACGAGATCGGCTTCGCTGGGCTCGTTCCACGTCCAGACGGCGCCGGACGGCGCGGTGAGCCGCAGATGCGGTTTCGGCGCGGGCGGAGTATCGCCGCGCACCTTGAAGGTCCAGTCGTAGGTGTTGACGCCGAGCACGGCGATGTTGCGGATCCGGTCCGCGTTGCGGCGAACGACGCCGAGCGCGTCGTAAACCTCCTGGCCGTGCGCCCAGGTTTCCATAAGGCGCGCGGTGATCGACGAGCGCACGCTCATGTCGGGCCCCATCCACTTGACGCGCGCCGACGGATCGGCGCCCGCAAACCGTCCGGCGATCGCGACGAAACTCTCGCGCCACGTTTCGACCAGCGCCGTGTTCGAGAGCGCCGCCAGCCGGCGCGCCTCGAACTGGCGCAAGTTTCCGCCAGTTGAGAGGTGCGCATTGATTTCGGCCGAAAGCGCCTCGAACGCGCCGGGGTCGGCGAGGGCGATATCTGCCGCGCAATTCCAGAGATGCAGGTGGCGGATCACGTCGGCGATCGACCATGCCTTGAACGCCGTCGGCCGGTCGAGTGCCGCCGCGTCGAGCGGCCGCACCAGCGCATGAAGCGCTTCGCTTTCGTCGCGGAAATCGAGGGGCTGCTGGAACATGGCCGGTTTGGATCACGATCGGCCCGCCGGCGTCAACGCGCCCGGCCGGAAAGAGCCTGTGACGCACGTCACGCTTCGGGCGTGGTGCGCTTCACTGCGTTCATCCGGGGTTCAGGTTAGAAATCGCGACAGATGAGGCCGGCGTTGGCCTCGACGGATCAACCGGGGCGGACAGGCCCCTCAGACAGTCAAAGGACAGGACCCATGAAGACCACGCTGCTCACCGCCGTTGCCGCCATCGCCCTCTCGCTGGGCGTTGCCTCGACCTCCAGCGCCGCGACCCCGGAAAACTTCTCCGGCGTCACGATCGAGAAGAACAGCTCGATCGCCCAGGCCGGCTGCTACTACCGCTACTATTACTACTACAACGCGTATGGCTACTACTACCAGTACCGCTACATCTGCTACTAGGACCGTAGCGCCGATTGGGGACAGACAGATCGCGGCGGCCCGCCCTCGCAGAGGGGGCGGGCCGCTTCCGTTTTGCGACGATGTTTGCGCAAGCATGCATGTCTTAGGCCGTCAAGCGAAGCAGCCGACGCCGGCAACGATGGCCTGGGCCGGTGACGCCGCCTATAGTCGGCGCTTGCGCCGCGGGGAATCGCGAAAGCGGCGCCGGGGAGGAAACGATGGCGGCAATCGCGACGATGCGGCGCGGCGTTGCGCGCACGGCGGTTCTGGCGTTGCTGGCGGCGGCGAGCCTGGCCGCGGCGGACGATGCGGCGGCGCAAGAGGGGCCGCGCCTCGGCGAATACAAGCTGCGCCAGGGCACGGGTGAGGTCTGGACCGGCACCATCGTGCTGAAGGGCGACGGCGTCTACGAACTCTACGACATGCCGACGCGCAATTTCAGGGGCCGGGGAAATTATCGCTACGACGCGGCGGCGGCGCGCGTGCGGTGGCTGAGCGGCATCAACTACGAGATGGGCCGCGGCGGCACGTTCACCGTCCAGCAAGGCGGCCGCATCCACCGAATCACGATGGGCGTCGTCACCTACGCCATCAACGGCGAGTAGGCAGGGTCCGGTGCCGCCGTTCAGGCGGCGCGGGCCTTACGGCCGAAATATTGGCGCGCCGGGACGGGAATCTGGTGAAGCGCCGTCTGCCGCCGGCCCATGCCGGGCACGAGCGGCGTCAGCAGACGTGCGATTTCGGCGGCGCCGAGATTGAAGCGCATCCCGGCCGAAAGGCCGTTGCACCACATCACCGTGCCGTAAAGCTCGCCGAAGCGCTCGCACATCAGCTTGATGCGCGCGCCCGTGGCGACCGGGCCGATCAGCTCGAGCCGCGCGCCGGTTTCGGACAGGTCCGTGATCGTGCAGGGCTTGGTGACGTCCTGGTGGACGATGGCGGCCACCCAGCGGATGTTGCACCGGCGGGCGCGGCGGCGGACGTGGGGCATCGTGTCGAGCATGGCCGTGTTCTCGTGTCGCAGGCCGATCGACGGAATCGGGCTTCGCTGAATCCCCGCACGGAACTTGGCCTTGCCCGGTTAACAAAGGACGAAATTGCCCGGCGCGGTGCCGCGTCGCAGCGTCGCGGGGGTGCCTCTATCGCTGGAATTGCGCCGGCTGGCGCCGTGTGCCGCGCCGCTCAGGCAGCGCGCGCTTTCCGGCCGAACAGACGGCGCTCCTCGTCCATCGGTTCCGGCATCGTGGGCTGGCGCCGTCCCATGCCGGGGACGATCGGCGTCAGCAACCGCATGATGTCGGCGGCGGGAAGATTGAAGCGCAACCCGGCCGCGGCGCCCTTGCACCAGACCACGACGCCATGCAATTCGCCGAAGCGCTCGCACAACAGCCTGGCTCGCGAGCCGGACGGGATTGGGCCCGGCAGATCGAGCCGCGCGCCCTTTTCGGAAAGATCGGCGATCGTGCAGGGCTTGGATTGCGAACCGAACTCGATGGTCGCCGGCCACAGAATCCGGCACCGGCGGGTCCGCCGGCGATTGAGACGCGTTGCCTCGCGCATGGTCAATTCCCCCGTAAGTACCCGACGTTCCCCCGGGAACGCCCCCGATAAATCCCAGGATCGAAGTTTGACCACGCTTTGTTAATAATACCTCAAATCGTGCAACCCCATCCGGATCGCGCCGGCGCGCTACGCGACGGCTGACCACGGACCCGGTCTTTGCAGTAAGGTGATCTATGAGCGAAACGGCGGTTCAGCTCGTCCCCGGCCGGTCCTGCCAGGACTGCACCCTCTGCTGCAAGCTGCTGCGCATCGACGAGCTCGCCAAGCCGCGCCACGCTTGGTGCCCGCATTGCGCCATCGGCAAGGGCTGCAAGATCTACGACGAACGGCCCGAAACCTGCCGCGCCTTCTATTGCGGCTGGCTCATCAACGATTGGCTGGGCGAGCACTGGCGGCCGTCCAAGTCGCGCATGATCATCACCGCCGAGGGCGCGCGGCTGGTGATCCATGTCGACCCCGGCCGGCTCGATGCGTGGCGGAAAGAGCCGTACTATTCCGAGATCCGGAAATGGGCGGCGGCGGCGGCCCGCAATCGCGGCCAGGTGATCCTCTGGCAGGGCAAGGACCCGATCGCGATCCTGCCCGGCCGCGAAAAGCATTTGGGCCCCCTCCGCGACGGGCAATTCATCGTCACGACCGAGACGCAGGGGCCCCAGGGCCCGGTGCTCGATGCGCGCATCGTGGACGCAGACGATCCCTTGGCGGTCGGTTTGGCGAAGCAGGAGTGAATGACGCGAAAAAGGGAGCCCGCATTTCTGCGGGCTCCCTCATCGCGTCGGAGGGAAGCGGCTTCCCAAAGCGCACCGAAGAGAATTCGTACGATTTCGCCGCGATCCTCCGCCGATACGGCGCGCGAGTCGCGCTAGTTCATTTTTCCCGTGGCCTCGTCGAGCTTGCCCTTCACGCCGGTGAACAGGCTGCTGATGGAGGTCCCGAGGGCGTCGAGCGCGAAGATCAGCGCGACGGCAACCAGCGCCGCGATGAGTCCGTATTCGATCGCGGTGGCACCGTTCTCGTCGTTTAGAAATTTGCGTAGCATCGTAATCTCCTAATGCACCGAGGGAAGTTGAAGCGATTGCGACACTTGGAGCCACGCGCGTTGATTGCAATAGCCTTGACAGTAATAATCGCAGATATACTAGAGTGATATATCTCTCGTGGCCCGCTATTCACCACGAATACCAAAATATATAGAGCAAATACTGTAAAATCGGCTCGCCTGCGATGTAATCGCGAAATGACAACTAGGCCGGACGGACTAGGTAGCGCCGGCGCCGATCTCAGGGCGAATCGCCGAGCGGCATCGCCATCAGCTTGCGGCCTTTCATCGCCAGCGCGATCCGTCCGGCCTTGAGGGCGAGAGCGTCCTCGCCGAAAATCTCGCGGCGCCAGCCCTTCAGCGCGGGAACATCGGGTTCGTCCTCGGCGGCGAGGCGGTCGAGGTCTTCGCTGTCGGCGATCAGGCGCGGGGCGACGTTGTGCGCTTCCGCGCGCATCTTCAGCAGCACGCGGAGGAGCTCGGCGAGGGCGCCGTTGGGGCGCTGCTGATCGTTGCGCTCGGCCATGCGCGGCGCCTCGGATTCCGGCAGTGCCACGCCCTTGGCGACGGCGGCCAGGATCTCGGCGCCGATCTTGCCGCGGGCGAGGCTCTCGGAGAGGCCGCGGGTGCGGGCGAGCTCGTCCGGGCCCTTCGGCATATGGGCCGCGATCTCCATCAGCGCCTCGTCGCGCAGCATGCGCTGGCGCGGAATGTCGCGCTGCTGCGCCGCCAGCTCGCGCCAGGCGGCCAGTTCGCGTAGCACGGCCAGGAAACGCGGCTTGGGCGAGCGTACGCGCAGGCGCCGCCACGCATCGGGCGGATCGGTGCGGTAGGTGGCGGGGTCCGCCAGCGCCTGCATCTCGGTCTCGACCCAGTGCAGCCGCCCGCTGCGCGACAGGCGCTCGGCGAGCTTGCGGTAGACGGTGCGGAGATAGGTCACGTCCGAGAGCGCGTAGGACACCTGCTTCTCGGTCAGCGGCCGCATCGCCCAATCGGTGAAACGCGAGGACTTGTCGATGCTCGCCTTGGCGAGGGCCTGGACGAGCGTGTCGTAGCCCGCCTGCTCGCCGAAGCCGCACACCATGGCCGCGATCTGGGTATCGAACAGCGGGGCGGGGACGAGGTCCGTGCGCAGCACGAAGATCTCGATGTCTTGCCGCGCGGCATGGAACACCTTGAGGACGCGCGGGTTCTGCATCAGCTCGTAAAGCGGGGCGAGGTCGAGCCCGGGCGCCAGCGTGTCCACGGCGCGCGCCTCCTCTTCGCCGGCGAGCTGCACCAGGCAGAGCTGGGGGTAGTAGGTCTTCTCGCGGATGAATTCGGTATCGACCGCGACGAATTCTTCGTTGGCAAGCCGCGCGCAGAATTCGGCCAGGCGCGCGCTATCGCTGATCAGGGGCATGGGGCGGGCCTATACACGCATCGCGCCGCTTGCGGAAGAGTGGGGTGCTGCAGGGCGGCCGGCGCCCGAGTCCGGCGCCCAGAGGGCGATGGGCTCGGCGCGGCCGCGCATCTCGGCGGTTCCCGCGGGCCGGAGCGCCGCGAGCGCTGCGTCGGTGCCGGCGCCCACCACCGCGCGCGCCGCGGCCAGGGCGTCACCCGTGACCAGGGCGGCGACGCCGCGCTCGCGCGTCATTTTCTCCACCCGGCTCGCGACGTTCACCGTGTCGCCGATGACCGCGTATTCGAGTCGGCGCTCGTCGCCCATGTCGCCGGTGACGACCGGTCCGTAATGGAGGCCGATGCCGATGCCGACGGGGGCCTCGCCCCGCCCGGCGCGCTCGCCGTTCCAGCGTTCCATGATGCCCACCATGTCCTGGACGCAGCGGACGGCCCGGAGCGCGTCGTCCGCCGCCGGCCGCGGCGTGCCGAAGGTCGCCATCACGGCATCGCCGATGTATTTGTCGACCGTGCCGCCATGGGCGAAGATCGTCTCTGCCATGCGGCCGTGGAAGGCCCGGAGCAGCGCCATGGTGCCCTCGGGGCCGAGGCTTTCGGAATGGGCGGTGAAGCCGACGATGTCGGCGAACAGCACGCCGGCGTTCTGGGCGCGCACTTCGCCGAGCGGCCGCTCGAGCGTCGCGATCTCCTCCACCATGTTGGGCGAGAAATAGCGGGCGAGGGCCGCGCGGCTGCGCTCGGCCCCGATCTGGCGCACGACCAGGCTCATCTGGCGCGAGACGCCGAGCGCGATCAGCAATGCCACCACCAGCATGAGCACCAGCTGCTGCCCGAAATTGGCGAGATGCACGAAGTGGGGCTTGAGGAGGTATTCCGACTTCTCGGCGATGCTGGCGGTGCCGTAGTTCGGCATGTCGAGCAGCGTCACGGTTTCGGGCCGGAGCGCGATGTGGAGCACGGCGGCGCCCCACACCGCCGCGATGCAGGCGCCGGTGAACAGCACGAAACGGGCCGTGAAGCTGAAAATCGAGAGCGCCAGCGGAATGAAGAAGTAGAGGAACGAGTCGAACCGCAAGTCCAACTGCACCGGCACGCCGCCGTAATCGACGAAGGGGTTGCGCACGAGCGCGCCGCCGGCGAGCAGCGCTACGTCGAACGCCATGAAGGCATATTTGAGCCATGCGCGCGGGGTCTGGCGCGAGAGGCGATATTGGAGGACGCCCGCGCCGCCGAACACGGCCGCGAGCGCGATCCAGTACGTCGCGCGCCAGGACGGAAATTGCGCGATGAGGAAGACGATGATGATGGCCATCACGGCGAGCTTGGCGAACATCGCCATGCGGAGGGAGGCCAGCGCCGCGGTGCGAAACGCCTTGCGGAGATTCGGTTCGATCGCCGGCGCGGAGAACAGAAGGGCGAAAGGCCGAGGCCTCGTCGCGGGTTGGGCGGACATGAACGGACCCCGGCACACGAAAATGTTTGCCGCGGGCGCGGCAGACACGGATTGAAATGCGGGCACGGCGCGGGCAGCTTTCCCGCACCTCACCCTCAGGTCAATGACACGATGCGCTTCGCCATACTGGTCGCCGCCTGCCTCTGGCCCGCCCTGGCATCGGCCGAGGCCTTGGAGCAGCGCCTGACGCGGCCCTGGCCGAACGGCGCCGCCATCGACAGGATCGAAGGCCAGGCGGTCACTTATCCCAGCGCCTCGCCCTTTAGCCCGGCCGATTTCGCCGACCTCAAATCGGCGCCGCCGGCCACCGCGCAGGCGACGCTGTTCATGCCGCCGGGCCGGCACAAGCCGCGCTCGCTACCGGCCGTCATCATGCTGCACGGCTCGGGCGGCGTGCTGTCGGCGCGCGAGCTCACCTATGGGCGGCAATTCGCGGCCATGGGCATCGCGGCGCTGGCGGTGGACGTGTTCGCGGCGCGCCGCGAGCTTGGGCGGGGATTCATCGACCGCCTGCTCAACATCACCGAGAGCATGATGATCGCCGACGCCTATCTCGGCGCGCGCTGGCTCGCCGAACGCCATCCCGAGATCGATCCCACGCGCGTGGTGCTGGTGGGCTTCTCCTACGGCGCCATGGCGTCGATGTACGCCATGAACGCGCGCGTCGCCCGGCAGCTTGGCGGCGGGCTCACCTTCGCCGCGCACGTGGCGTTCTACGGGCCGTGCATCGCGCGCTTTTCCGACAAGCGCACGACGGGCGCGCCGCTGCTCTATCTCTACGGCACCGCCGACACGCTCATCGACCGTAAGCGCTGCGAGGAGTTCGGCCAGGATCTCCGCGCCGGCGGCAGCACGATGGACATCGTCGCCTACGAGAGCGCCCCGCACCAATGGGACGGCGGCTGGGGCCGGCGCACCATCGGCCGCACCATGCACGCCTGCCGCCTCTGGGTGGAGCGCGACGGCACGGTGCGCGACCTCAACACCATGTTGCCGATGTCGACGCCCTTCACCCGCAAGATCATCCTCGCGATGTGCGCCTACGGCCCGCCATACCCCATCGGCGGCGACGACGCCGTGCGCGCGAAATCGAACTATGACATGGGGCAATTCCTCGCGCGCGTCTTCGGGCAGCCGCGTTAGAACGATGGCGCTACGAACGAAACGGCGACGGAGTTCACGCGGGAAAATTCGATTGCGGGCTTGCACGCGGCCTCGAAGAGCATAGATTCGAAATGCCCCTGCATCGCATCGCGACTCGTCGCAGAGCGAGAGCGGCGGCATTCGAGGCAACTACCAGGGAGGCCCCATGGAAAATCCGCCGGGCATAAATCCTGGGCCTCGTCGGCAGACGGGGCCCGCGGCTCGCTGACCGGAACCGCCGCTAGCCGGTTTGGTCGCGAAAACGCGAGCCGTTCTTCTGACAACCCAACGCAATACCGCGTGCTGCCGGAACGCCGGCCACGTTCGAGCGCACGATCATCATCCGGCATGTCGATGCCGGACAGCGGCACATCGCCGTGACCCCGCCGATCAGCCTTGACTGGCGCGGCGGGGTCTAGCGCGCGGCGCGAGGCGGCGATTCGGTCCGCTTGACAAAGCCTTGGGCCGCGTGCCTTTTCGCGCGCATTCCCGCTTTTCCCCACTCGTTCCCGAGCCCATCCGATGCACCCCTATCGCACCCACACTTGCGGCCAATTGCGCGCGTCCCATGCCGGGACGCCGGCGCGCCTCTCGGGCTGGGTCCACCGGAAACGCGATCACGGCAATCTGCTGTTCGTCGATCTCCGCGATCATTACGGCATCACCCAGATCGTGGCCGATACCGGCAGCCCGGTATTCGCCACGCTCGACGGGGTGAAGCTCGAAAGCGTCGTCACCGTCACCGGCAAGGTCGTCCAGCGCAGTGCCGAGACCGTGAATCCGGGGCTGCCGACCGGCGAGGTGGAACTCCGGGTCGAGGCCGCCGCCGTCGAAAGCGCCGCGGACGCGCTGCCGCTCCAGGTCAACAGCGACATGGACTACGGCGAGGAGACGCGGCTGCGCTATCGCTTCCTCGATCTCCGCCGCGAGAAGGTGCACCGCAACATCGTGCTGCGCTCGGGCGTCATCGCCAGCATCCGCCGGCGCATGATCGAGCAGGGCTTCACCGAGTTCCAGACGCCGATCCTGACCGCGTCGAGCCCCGAGGGTGCCCGCGACTATCTCGTGCCCTCGCGCATCCATCCCGGCACCTTCTACGCGCTGCCGCAGGCGCCGCAGATGTTCAAGCAGCTGCTGATGGTCTCGGGCTTCGATCGCTATTTCCAGATAGCACCCTGTTTCCGCGACGAGGATGGGCGCGCGGACCGTTCGCCCGGCGAGTTCTATCAGCTCGATTTCGAGATGAGCTACGTCACGCAAGACGACGTGTTCGCGGCCATCGAGCCGGTGCTGGCCGGCGTGTTTCAGGAATTCGCCGCCTTCGGCAAGGAGAAGCCCTGGACGGTGACGGACGCGCCGTTTCCGCGCATCCCGTTCGACGAGGCGATGCTGAAATACGGCTCCGACAAGCCCGATCTTCGCAACCCCTTGGCGATCGCCGACGTGACCGAACTCTGGCGCGGCACCGGATTCAAGATTTTCGCGGGCGCCATCGAGAAGGGCTCGGTCGTGCGCGCCATTCCGGCGCCGGGTGCCGCCGCCCAGCCGCGCTCATGGTACGACAAGCTCAACGACTGGGCGCGCGAGGAAAAGCAGGGCGGCCTCGGCTACATCGTGTTCGAGGGCAATGCGGGCAAGGGCCCGATCGCGAAGTTCCTCGACGAGGCGCGTCTGGCGCAGTTGAAGGCCCTGACCGGCCTCACCGACGGCGACGCGGTGTTCTTCGTCTGCAATCCCAAGGACCAAGCGGCGAAATTTGCCGGCGAGGCGCGGAACCGCATCGGCCGCGAGCTCAACCTCTACGAATCCGGCTGCTTCAAATTCTGCTGGATCGTCGATTTTCCGATGTACGAACGCAACGCCGAGACCGGGAAGGTCGATTTCAGCCACAACCCCTTTTCGATGCCGCAAGGCGGGCTCGAGGCGCTCGAAACGCAGGACCCGCTGACGATCAAGGCGTTTCAATACGACATCGTCTGCAATGGCGTGGAGCTCTCCTCGGGTGCCATCCGCAACCATCGCCCCGACATCATGTACAAGGCGTTCGAGATCGCGGGCTATTCGCGCGCGCAGCTCGAGGCGCAGTTCGCGGGCCTGCTGAATGCGTTCAAGTACGGGGCACCTCCGCACGGCGGCTCGGCGCCGGGCATCGACCGCATCGTGATGCTGCTGGCCGACGAGCCCAACATCCGCGAGGTCATCGCGTTCCCGATGAACCAGCAGGCGCAGGATCTCCTGATGGGCGCGCCTGCGCCCGTGGACGATCGACGCCTCCGCGAATTGCACATCCGCCTGGCGTTGCCCGCGAAGAAGGCGTGACGTGAGCGGTGCAATCCCCGCCGGCTTCGGCGAGCTGCCCCGGCTTTCGCCCTACATCGCGGCGATGGGGCCGTTCTACGCCAAGGAGAAGGACGGCGCGCGGACGCTCGGCCTCCGCGTGCTGGAGAAGCACATCAACACGCGCGGCTTCGTGCATGGCGGCGTGTTGTGCAGCCTGGCCGATATCGCCATCGGCTATCAGATCGCGTTCGGGCAGAGCCCGCCGCTGCCGCTGGTCACGGCCAATCTCTCGGTCGACTTCGCGGGCTCGGCCCGGCTCGGCGAATGGCTCGAATGCCGCGTGGACGTGCAGCGCGTGGGCGGGCGGCTGGCTTTCGCCAACGCCTATATCTGGAAAAGCGAAGAGCGCATCGTGCGCGCCAGCGCGATCTTCGCCCGCGCCGATGCCCCGAAGGAATGATCCCGATCCGCCACTTGGGGCGGCTCGCTATTCCGCGGCTTTGAGCGAAGCCTTGCCGCGCGCTACTACCGCGAGGCCGGGTTGATTTGAACGGCGCGAATTGCGGCACCTCACACGTCCGGTAGCAGCCAGAGATCGAGCTCGGCGGCGCCGAGGCGGAGTTCGCGGGCCTTGCGGTACTCCGGCGAGGTCCAGAAGGCGCGCGCGGCCTCCGTATCGGGGAATCGCATCAGCACCACGCGGCCGCCGGGGAAATTCCCGTCGAGCGCCTCCACTTTGTCGCTGCGCGCCACGTATTCGCCGCCGAAGCGCTTGACGATCGGCATCGAGGCCGCGCGGTATTCGTCGAAGCGCTTGGCATCGGTGATCTTGACGCGGGAGACGAGAAAGGCGGCCATCGCGGATGCTCCTGATCGATCTGCGGGGCGCCTCGCATGGCGCTCCGCCAAGATTGGCATTGTGTTGCGGAAATCGATACGTACACTGATCGTATCGGGCGAGCAATTTGCGCATGTCGGGCGCGGCTCAAGCCCACGCACCGCCAAAAACGGCGGGAAATCCTGAGGGAGGACGCGCATGAAGAGAAGGCATTTGCTGGTCGCCGCGTGTTGCGCGGCGGCGCTGGCGGCGGGCGGCCCCACGGCGGCGCAGGAGAAGATAAAGGTCGGCGTCGTCGGCCATTTCTCCGGGCCGTTCGCGGCGTCGGGCAAGCAATACCGCGCGGGCTTCGACGCGTTCCGGGCACTTCACGGCACCAAGGCCGGCGGGCGCGAGATCGAGCTGATCTTCCGCGACGTCGGCGGCACCAACCCGGCCACGGCCAAGCGCCTCGCCGAGGAGCTGACGGTCCGCGACAAGGTTTCGATCCTGACCGGCTTCTACCTGACGCCGGACGCCTTTGCCGCCGCCTCGGTCATCAACGAGACGAAGACCCCGACGGTGGTGCTGACGGCCGCGTCGCCGCCGATTCTCCGGCAATCGCCCTATTTCATCCGCGTCGCCTCGAGCATCTGGCAGACTTCGACCGTGCCGGCCGATTGGGGGATGAAGCTCAACAAGAAAACCGCCTACATCGCCGTTTCGGACTATGCACCCGGCCACGACGCGCAGGCGGCGTTCAAGCACCGCTACACGCAACTCGGCGGCAAGATCCTCGGCGAAGACCGCATGCCGCTCAACACGGTGGACTACGCGCCGTTCATCGAGCGCATCGCCAACGCCAAGCCCGACATGGTGCATGTCAACATGCCCAACGGCGCGCCGGCGACCGCGTTCCTGCGGGCGCTCGGCGCGCGCGGCCTCATCAAGCAGGGCATGGTGTTCGTCGGCGTCGGCGAGGCGGACGATCCGGATCTGCCCGCGCTCGGCGAGTTGGCGCTCGGCTATCACAGCTCGCTCTACTACGCCGCCAGCCTCGACAACGCCGAGAACAAGAAGTTCGTCGCCGAGATCGCGAAGGTGCTCGGCCCCAACGAGCCCGCGAACTTCGCCATGGCCGCGGCCTATGACGGCATGCGCGTGATCTACCGCATGGTCGAGGCGCAGAAACCGGGTGCCTTCGACGCCGAAGCGGCGCTCGCGGCCGCCAAAGGTTTCGCCTGGGACAGCCCGCGCGGCCGCGTCTCGATCGATCCGGAAACCCGCAACATCATCCAGAACGTCTATATCCGGAAGGTCGAGAGCCGTAACGGCAAGCTCTACAACGCTGTGGTGGATACGTTCCCGGCCGTCAAGGACCCGTGGGAGATCCTCAACAAGAAATAGCCGCGCCCGCCGCAATGGCGAGGGGCGGGGCCGCGCGCAGGCGGCCATGAACGTCGCCGCGTTCATCTTGGTCTACGGCCTGTCCTACGGAATGGTGCTGTTCATCATTTCCGTGGGATTGGCCGTGACCCTCGGGCTGATGCGCGTCGTCAACATGGCGCACGGCGCCTTCGCCGCCGTCGGCGGCTACTGCGCCGTGGCCATGATGACGGATTGGTCGGTGCCGTTTCCGCTGGCGGTGCTGGCGGCGACGCTGGCGACCGCGCTGATCAGCGTGCCGATCGAGCGCTTCCTCTACGTGCCGATCTACCAGGCCGGCGAGCTCGACCAGGTGCTGCTCACCATCGGCCTCGTCTTCGTGTCCATCGCCGGGCTCAACCTCGCCTTCGGCCCCAATCCGATGCCAACCGCGCTCCCGCGCTGGCTCGAGGCGAATGTCGATCTCGGGCCGCTGGTCGTCCAAAATTACCGGCTGATGATCATCGCCGCGGGCGCCGTGCTGATCGCGGCGCTCTGGATCGTCCTCGACCGCACCGACTTCGGCGCCCGCCTCCGGGCGGCCGTGGAGCGGCGCGGCATGGCGGCGGCCGTGGGCATCAACGTCGACCGCCTGTTCACCGTCGCTTTCGCGCTCGGCAGCGGGCTGGCGGGGCTTGGCGGCGCCTTGGGCTATCAAGTGCTGCCGCTCGAGCCGACATATCCCTTCAAATACCTGGCGCTGTTCCTGGTCGTGGTCAGTATCGCGGGGCTCGGCAACATCCGCGCGACTGCGGCCATGGCGCTCCTGGTCGGGCTCATCGACACGGCGCTGCGCTATTTCTTCCCTGCCGCCGGCGCCTTTGCGCTGTTCGCGATCCTGATCGCGATCCAGTTCTGGCGTTATCGCGGCGCCTTCCGGATCTGGTACTGAGATGGCAGGTGCCGGCGCCCGCTTTTCGCCCTTGCTGGCGCCGCCGCGCTTCGGCTTGCTCGAGGCGCTGCCCTGGTTGCTGGCGATCGCCGCCTATTTCGCGTTTCCGAGCTATCTCTCGTTCGGCAGCGGCATCTTGATCATGGCGCTGTTCGCGCTCTCGCTCGACCTGGCGCTGGGCTATGCCGGAATCCTCACCCTCGGCCACGCGATCTTCTTCGGCACCGGCGCCTATGCCGCGGGCCTGATGGCACTCGCTGGCTGGCGCGAGCCGATCACCGGCGCGCTGCTGTCCGGCGGACTCTCGGCGGCGCTCGCCGTCGTCGTCGGCTTTCTCGTGCTGCATTTGAGCGGCCTGCCGCAGATCATGACCACGCTGGCGCTCGGCGTGATCTTCTTCGAGGTCGCCAACAAGCTCACCTCGGTGACCGGCGGCGACGACGGCCTTCAGGGCATCAAGCTCGATCCGCTGTTCGGCGTGTTCGATTGGACGGTCTACGGCCACACCGCCTATCTCTACGCCCTCGCCTGGCTGCTCCTGTTGTTCCTGGTCGCGCGCCGCCTCACGGCCTCGCCCTTCGGCCTGGCGCTCCAGGGCATCCGCATCAATCCGTTGCGCATGCAGATGATCGGCTCGCCGATCGCGTTCCGGCTCATGAAGGTGTTCGTCATCAGCGGATCCATGGCGGGGATCGCGGGCGCCATCTCGGCGCAGACGACGAAATTCGTCGGCCTCGAAGTCTACAGCCTCAACACCTCCGCCGCGGTGCTGGTGATGCTGGTGCTGGGCGGCCTCGGCCGCCTCTACGGCGCGCTGATCGGCACGGCAGTGTACATGATCGTGCATCACGCGGCCGCCATCGCCGATCCCTACAATTGGATGTTCGTGATCGGCGCATTGCTCATCGGCGTCGTGCTGCTGGCGCGGGGCGGTTTGATGGGGGTGGGCGACAGGGTCTTGAAACGCTTGGCGCGCCGCACGCCATGAACGCGCCCATTCTCGAAGCGGACGGCCTCACCAAACGCTTCGGCGCGCTGCTGGTCGCCGACCGCATTTCGCTGCGCCTGGCGCCGGGCGCGCGCCGCGCCCTCATAGGCCCCAACGGCGCCGGTAAGACGACCTTCGTCGCGATGCTCTCCGGCGCACTGCGCCCCGATGCCGGCGCGGTGCGCCTGGCCGGCGAGGACATCACCGCCTACGCCCCGCATCGGCGCGCGAGGCGCGGACTCGCGCGCACCTTCCAGGTCAACAGCCAATTCGGACCGCTGACCGTGCTCGAAAACGTCTTCCTCGCGGTCAGCGAAGCGACGGGCGCCGGCGGCGGCATGCTGCGGCCGGCGGCCGCGCACAGGGCGATGATCGAGCGCGCGGAAGCGTTGATCGCCGAACTCGATCTCGGCGCCGAGCGGCACCAGCCGGTCTCGGCGATTTCCTACGGCAAGCAGCGCGTGGTCGAGATCGCGCTGGCTCTGGCCTCGCGGCCCAAAGTGCTGCTCCTCGACGAACCCGCAGCCGGAATTCCCAGCGCTGAGGCGGCGCGCGTCTTCGACGTGCTTGACCGGCTGCCAGCCGAGATGGCGATCCTGATGATCGAGCACGACATGGCCATCGTCCGCCGCTTCGCGGCCGAGGTCACGGTGCTGGTCAACGGCGCGGTGCTGATGTCGGGCTCGCCGGCCGAGGTGCTGTCCTCGCCCGAGGTGCGCCGGGTCTATCTCGGCGGCGGCGCGGGCGCGGCGCGGACCCGCGGAGGCGCCCATGGCGGCGCTTGAGCTCAAAGGCCTGGCCGGCGGCTGGGGCGAGACGACGGTGATCGAAAACCTCGATCTCGCGGTCGAGGCGGGCGAGGCCGTGGCGCTGATCGGCCGCAACGGCGTGGGCAAGTCCACGCTGTTGGAGCTCATCGTCGGCCGCGCCGCCCGGCGCTCGGGCGCCATTCTGCTCGGCGGCTGCGACATCGCGACGCTGCCGATCCATCTGCGCGCCCGGCGCGGCATCGGCCACGTGCCGCAGGAGCGCGAGGTGTTCGTGAGCCTCACGGTCGAGGAGAATCTCCGCGTGGCGGCCCGGCCCGGGCGATGGACCGCGGCTTCCGTGTTCGAGCTATTTCCCGGGCTGGCCGACCGGCGCGGCAATCTCGGCGGCCAGCTTTCGGGCGGCGAGCAGCAGATGCTGTCGATCGCCCGGGCGCTGGTCGGCAATCCCGCCGTTCTGCTGATGGACGAGCCCTCGGAGGGCCTGGCGCCGATCGTGGTCGAAACCCTGGTGGCCGCGATCCGGCGGGTGACCGAATCGCGGGCGCTGACCGTCCTCTTGGTCGAGCAACGCGTCGACGTGGCGCTCGAAATCGCCTCGCGCTGCCTGATCATGGATCGCGGCCGGATCGTTCACGAGGGCGCGAGCGACGCCCTCCGCCACGACCGCGCCCGGCTCGAATCGTTGCTCGGTTTCGAGGCATAGGCGCGGGCCTGCTCCGGAACGACTGGGACCCTGCCTTGTTTCCGCCGCGCTCCGGCGGCAGATTCCGGCCCCTCAGCAAAAGTATCGCCCATGCGCATCACCCTCCACGCCCTTGCCGCTATCGCCCTTGCGGCCCCACTTGCGGTCTCCGCCGCGGCGCAATCCACGGTGACGCCAGACCTCGTCGCCAAGGTGCAGGCGCACCGCGCCATCTACAGCCTCAAGGCCAGAACCGTGGCGACCGACGGCAACGTCTCCGACGCCAACGGCGCAATCGCCTACGAGCTTGCCGAGGAATGCGACCGCTGGCTCACCAAGCACACCTTCGTGCTGAAGGTGGTGCGCCACGATGCCAAGGAGCGCACGATCCGCACCGATTACACGAGCTGGGAAACCAAGGACGGCAAGAGCTTCGGCTTCGAGACCCGGACCAAGACCGACGGCACCGAGAGCGAGGCCAAGAAGGGCACTGCATCGCTCGAGCGCCCGGGCGCCCCGGGCAAGGCGACGATCGATACCGGCACGCAGAAGCGCGAGATCGTGCTTCCGGCCGGCACGGATTTTCCGACGCGGCACATCCTCGAGCTCCTTGCCGCGGCGCGCGCGGGCGAGAAGATCGTGTGGCGCCACATGTTCGACGGCTCGAGCGACGGCAAGGTCAACGGCGTGCATGCGGTCGTCATCGGCGCGGTGCCGGCCGGCACGGTCGAGCCGGCGGCCCTGTTCGCCCATCCCGGTATCCGCCTGAAGCTCAGTTTTTTCGACCCGCCGGGCGAGGACAAGGATCGGCCGAGCTATAAGGTCGACATGACCGTGAACGACGTTGGCGTCACCACCGCCATGATCCTCGAATACAGCGACTTCAGCCTCGAATCGGCGATCGAGAAGATCGAGACGCTGCCGAAGCCGACGTGCCGATAGTCTCTCCTTCCCCCGCATCGCGGGGGAAGGTCGGGATGGGGGTGAAGCCGCCGGTGGGCGGTGGCGCCCGTTGTTCCGATCCGGCCGCGAGCGCGCGGCCTGACCCCCTCCGGCCGCCGCCGCGAACGCCGAGCGTTCGCGCCGCCGTCCATCTCCCCCGCAAAAGCGGGGGAGGAAAAGAATTGATGAGGACTCGAATATGCGAAAGCTCAATTGGTGCCTACTTCTCGTGCTCGCGGCGCCGGCGCCGGCGAGCGCCGATGCGCTCGACGCGGGCTGGGCGAAGATCCAGCCGGCGCGCGCCGTCTATGTCTTGCGCCAGCGCGGCGAGGGCACGGGCGATGCGCCCGCGATCAGCGGGCGCATGATCGTCGAGGCCAAGCTCACCTGCACCGAGCTCGCCACCACGATGACGATGGAGATTCGCGCCACCTCGGGTGCGCAAACCATGACCGCCGCCGTCGAGCAGCAGTCCACCGAAAGCCGCGACGGCAAGGTCTATCGCTTCAGCGCGCGCACGCTCGAGAACGGGCGCGAGACCGAGCGCCGCGAGGGCCAGGCCGTGCTGCAGTCGCGCGACGGGCCGGGCGAGGCCAAGGTGAAAGGCTCGTCGCTCGAAGACGTGAAGCTCGAGGCCGGCACCGTGCTGCCCGGCACTCACCTTCTGCGCATGATGGCGGCCGCGGCCGAGGGCAAGACGGCGCTCGAGCACCGCGTCTTCTACGGCCTCGACCAGATGAAAATCGTCAACACCAAGGTCACGATCGGCCCCGCCGGCCGCTCGGGCAAGGAGAAGGGCCTCGGGGATTTCGCCGACAAGCCCGGCTGGACCTTTCGCGAAGAGCACAAGGAAGTGGGCGGCCAACCCGACAGCGCTACCCAGACGGTCGAGGCATTCATGACCGAGGACGCGGTGACGACGCGCATCAGCCTCGCCATCCAGGCCCTCGAGCTCGTCGGCACGCCGATCTCGATCGAGAAGCTCGCGAAACCGGAGTGCAAGGGCTGAGCAGTCCGCGCGCACCCGAATCGCGCGCGATTCCGCGCGCTAAAGCTTGACCTTCCGGAGCTTCCCATTCTCCCAGATATAGTATTCCGCCGCGAGGTGCTCGGGCGGAGTCTGGTCGCCCCATGTTTCCTTGACGTCCTCGGGCGCGTTGACGATCAAGAGGCGGCTGTTGAACCGGTGCCGCACGCCTGCCGACGCCGTTGGCCCGAAATAGACCGTGCCGTCGCGCGCGTCGATCGGCGCCACCGTTCGGCACGATGTGCCGCAGCCCCAGGTCACGACCGTCATATGGCTGGCGAAATTGGGGACTGTGGGCGCGGCCTCGCGGAGGCGGGTGCGGAAAAGGCGGGCGTCCTTGTGGCTCGCCAAGTTCACGGCCGCCGGCTTTCCCTTGAACGCCGTGGCGGCGGGACACTTGGCCAGGAGCGCGTCGGAGGATTGCGCGGCAGCGGCGGCGGGCAGCCAAGGCGCCAGCGCGCCGGCCAGCAAGGCAAACCGAAATTGCCGCGAGATTATGAATACCTCGAAGGCGCGTACAGCGCGGGGGAGCAGGCCGAGGCGCGACGCTAGCCCGCCGATCGCGGCCGTGTCAGCGGCGCAATCGCGATTGGCATTGCGCGCCCGGCATCGCTAAAACGCCTGGACACGACCGGCACAGAAAATCGGCGGCGGAGGGAAATGCCTAAACGACGAAGCCACACGCTCGGTCCCGGCCATCTCGATTCCTATCTCTTCTATTGGATCGGGCAGATCGACAATCTCTACAAGCGCGCGATCCTCGATGCGCTGCGGCCGATGCGCATCAATCTGGCGTGGTGGCGGACCCTCGCCGTGCTGACCGAGCGGGGCCCGCTCACGGTCGGCGAGCTCGCGCACATCACCGTCATCGAGCGCACCGCGCTGACGCGCGTCATCGACCAGATGGTCAAGCGCGGCTTCGTCAAGCGCATCGGCCGCAAGGGCGACGGCCGCGTCGTCGAAATCCACATCGAGCCCGAGGGGCGGGCGCTCTATGTGCGCATCCTCCCCGAGGCGCGCGCCGTTTATCGCCGCGCCACGTCCGGGCTGTCGCCGGCCGCGGTCAAGGCATTGATCGCCGAGCTGAAGGACATTCGGAACCGCGTCGGCAGCCCTTGACCCGCACCCGCGTACCGGACCTAAGAGCGAAGTTGCACCGAGATATGTGAAAATTCACGTGACTTCGCACTTAACCCTGCTAGGCTCGGCGCCGCCCAAGCTGGAAGGGAGAAGCGCCATGGCCGCCGCCGACACGCTCCGCACGCCGCTCCAGGTTTCGCCCGAGATGCGCGCCGCCTTCGACCGCGACGGCGTCGTCTTCCTCCCCGGCGTGTTCGATGCCGGCTGGGTCGCGTTCATGCGCGACGCGGTGGAGGCCGCGATGGCGGCACCCGGCCCACTGGCCGACAATTTCTCGCCGAGCCCGGCGAAGGGAAAATTCTACGGCGAGCATTTTCTCTGGATTCGCCTTCCCGCGTTCCGGCGCATCGCGCTCGAATCGCCGCTGCCCGGCGTCGCCGCGGCGCTGATGGGCTCCAAGACCGCGACGCTCGCCTGGGACCAGATCTTCGTCAAGGAGCCCCACACCGAGGCCGAAAGCCATTGGCACCAGGACCAGCCTTATGTCTGGGTCGACGGCCAGCAGAACTGCTCGTTCTGGATCGCGCTCGACAACGTCACGATCGAGAGCGGCGCGGTGGAGTTCGTCAAGGGTTCGCACCGCTGGGGGCGCTGGTTCGAGCCCAAATCGTTCCATCCCGACCGCCAATACGCCGCCGGCGACTACGAGCCGATGCCGGACTTCGGCAATCGGCGCGCCGAGCACGACATCGTCCATTTCGACACCAAGCCCGGCGACGTCGTGGGCTTCCATCTCTCGGTCGTGCACTACGCGCCGGGCAACCATACGGCGGGCCGCCGCCGGGCCATTTCGCTGCGCTATGCCGGCGACGACGCGACCTTCGCGGTCCGCAAGCGCGGCCCGAAACTGCCGCGCGAGTCCGGCCTGAAACACGGCGACCCGCTCAAGGGCGAACTGTTCCCGCTGGCGTGGCCGCCGCAAGCCGGCGCCCGCGCTTGATGGCGGCGGCTCAGCCGGATTGGACACGCCTCACGGCGCCGCCGGGGACCCGCGTCGCCGTCGCGGGCGGCGCCGGCGATATCGGCCGCGCCGTGGTCGCTGCCTGCCGCGCCAATGGGCACGAAGTGGCCGTTCTCGATCTGCCGCGCTCGCTCGCAACGCATCCACCGCCCGCGGACGTGCTGAAATTTCCGGCGGACGCGACCGATCCGGCCGCGGTGGAAGCCGCGTTCGGCGGTATGGCCAAGGCCTGGGGCGCCCTCGATGGGCTCGTGTTCCTGGTCGGCTTCACGATCGCGCCGCCGACCCGGCTCGAGGCGCTCGGTCCGGCGCAATGGGACGAGGTGATCGCCGGCAATCTCCGCTCGGCCTATCTCGTGACGCGCGCGGCGCTACCGCTGCTGCAAAAGGGGCGGGCGCCGGCCATCGTGACCGTATCGTCCGGCCTCGGTTTCAACGTCTTGCCCGGCTTCGGCCCCTACGCGACCGCCAAGGCCGGCTTGGTGGGCCTCACCAAGGCCCTGGCGGTCGAGGGCGCGCCCGCGATCCGTGCCAATGCCGTGGCGCCCTCGGCGATCGAGACGGCGTTCATGCAGGGTGGGACGGGGCGGGGTCCGGACGATCCGGCGGCCGGCGGCTGGTTCAAAGGCGCCGACTACGCGCGGCTCTTCCCGCTCGGGCGGTTGGCCGCGGTCGAGGACGTGGTCGGCCCGATCCTGTTCCTGCTCGGCCCGGCCTCGGGCTTCATGACCGGCCAGACGCTGCACGTGAACGGTGGCCGGCTGACCCCATGATGGGGGCGGCGCGCGGCCTGGATGCGGTGCCGGGAATGGGCTATGCCGGGCGCAAGCCCCGGCGGAGGCCGCGCACCCGGGACGGCGTTGCGACGCGGCTGTCTTTTACGTTATTGTAAAAAAATCTTCGAGGAGGGAGTCATCATGAAGCACGTCTCGCGCCTGTTCGCTTTCGCGGCACCGGCGGCCGCGCTGGGCCTGGCCACGGGCATCGCCCCGGCGGCCCACGCCCAAGCCGAAATCAAGATCGGCGTCATCGCCTCGACCACGGGGCCCGGCGCTTCACTCGGCATTCCCTACCGCAACGTCTACGCCAACATGCCCGGCGAGATCGCCGGCCAGAAGATGAAATACGTCATCCTCGACGATGCGAGCGATCCGTCGACCACGGTCAAGAACGCGCGCAAGCTCATCGACGAGGAGAAGGTCGACATAATCCTCGGCCCCACCTTCACGCCCGGCTGCCTCGCGGTCTCCGACGTGGCGGTGGAAGCCAAGATCGCCATGGTCTGCCTGGCGCCGGTCGTGGTGCCGCCCAACAAGATGCCGTGGGTGTTCTCGATCCCGCAATCGGTGCCGGTGATGATCGCCGGCGTCATCGAGCACTTGAAGGCCAACAACGGCAAGACCATCGGCTATATCGGGTTCGCCGACGGGTGGGGCGATCTCGTGCTGAAGGCGCTCGAAACGACCGCGGCGCCGGCGGGCATCAAGATCATCGCCAGCGAGCGCTACAACCGGCCCGACACGTCGGTGAACGCCCAGGTGCTGAAGCTCATGGCCGCCAAGCCCGATGCGATCTTAGTCGGGGGCTCCGGCACGCCGGCGACGACGCCGCACATCGCGCTCAAGGAACGCGGCTACACCGGCACGATCTATCACACGCACGGCGTCATTGGCGCGGACTTCATCCGTGTCGGCGCCAAGAACGTGGAAGGCACGGTGGCGCCGACCGGTCCGCTGATGGTCGCCGAGCAACTCCCCGATTCGAACCCGATCAAGAAGGTGGCGCTGGATTTCTTCGCCAAGCTCTCGCCGGCCTATCCGCAGGTCCGCAATGCCTTCTCGGGCTATTCCTACGACGCGTTCCTGCTGGTCCAGGCGGCGGTGAAACCCGCCATGGCCAAGGCCAAGCCGGGCACGGCGGCGTTCCGCCAGGCGCTGCGCGACGGCCTCGAGGGCACCAAGGACGTCGTCGGCACGCACGCGATCTACAACATGAGCCCCACCGACCATAACGGCGTCGACGGGCGCGCCCGCGTGCTGGTGCGCGTTGAAGGCGGCCAGTGGAAGCTGTTGAAGTAGCCGCGGGACACCGCGCGCTCTAGTTTCGGCCGGCCCGGCTGCGTCGTTCGCAGCCGGGCCGGTTTGTTTCCACCACCGCGCCGCCGATGACGTTCGACATCGCCCTGCTGCTGATCCAGGACGGGCTGACCAACGGCGCGATCTATGCGCTGCTGGCGCTCGCGATCCTGCTCGTCTTCGCGGTCACGCGCGTACTCTACGTGCCGCAGGGCGAGTTCGTCGCCTTCGGCGCGCTGACGCTCGCCACGCTCCAGCAGGCGAAGGTGCCGGGCACGGCCTATCTCGTCGCCGGCATCGGCGCCGTCACCATGGCGCTCGAGCTGATTGCCGCCCTCCGCGCGCGCCGCACACAAGGGCTGGCGACATCGGCGATGCTCTACGTGGTGATCCCGACGGCGCTACTCGGGATCGCCGTGTGGCTGGCGCCGCTCCAGCCGCCCTTGCTGGTGCAGGTGCTGCTGACCCTGGCGCTCGTCGTCCCGCTTGGGCCGATGACCTATCGGCTCGCCGTTCAGCCCATCGCCAACGCCTCGGTGCTGGTGCTGCTGTTCGTGGCGGTGGCCGTGCACTACGTGCTGATGGGCCTCGGCCTCGTCTTCTTCGGCGCCGAGGGCTGGCGCACGCCGAGCTTCACGTCGTTCAAGGTCGAGCTCGGGCCGATGACGGCGTCCGGCCAGAGCCTTTTGGTGCTGGCCGCCTCCGCGGTCCTGATCGTGTTGCTGTGGCAGTTCTTCGGCCGCACGCTCTGGGGCAAGGCGCTGCGCGCCACGGCCATGAACCGCACCGGGGCGCGTCTTGTCGGGATACCCACCGAAGCGTCGGGGCGTCTCGCCTTCACGTTGGCGGCGCTGCTCGGCGGCTTTTCGGGCGTGCTGATCGCGCCCTTTACGACGATCTATTACGATTCCGGATTCCTGATCGCGCTCAAGGGATTCGTCGGCACCGTCATCGGCGGCATGACGAGTTACCCGCTGGCGGCACTCGGCGCGGTCCTGGTCGGGCTGCTCGAGGCCTTCGCTTCGTTCTATGCCAGCGCGCTCAAGGAGGTCATCGTCTTCTCGCTGCTGATTCCCGTGTTGCTGTGGCGCTCGCTTATGAGCCGGCACGTGGAAGAGGAGCACGACGAATGACACCGGCGCGCATCGCCGTGGCGGTGTGGCTCGCGCTCCTGGCGGCGGGGCCGCTCTATCTGCCCGAATTCTACATCACGCTCGTCAACTACATCGGCCTCTACAGTCTGGTGACGCTCGGCCTCGTGCTTCTCACCGGCATTGCCGGGCTCACCTCGTTCGGCCAGGCGGCCTTCGTCGGCGTCGGCGCCTATGCGACGGCGGTGGCTTCCGTGCAGTTCGAACTCTCGCCCTGGATCGGCCTGCCGATCGGCCTCGCCATCACCGCGGCCGTCGCCCTCATCCTCGGCTGGCTCACGCTCCGCCTCTCGGGCCACTATCTGGCTCTCGGCACGATCGCCTGGGGCATCAGCCTCGGCTACTTGTTCGGCAACGTGGAAGGGCTGGGCGGGTACAACGGCATCTCCAACATTCCGCCGCTGCCGCTGTTCGGCGCCAAAATCCAAACCGCGCGCGAGTTCTACTATCTCATCTGGGGCGCCGTGCTGCTGGCGCTGCTCTCGCTGGTGAATCTCCTGAACTCGCGGCCGGGCCGGGCGATCCGCGCGCTGCGCAACGCGTCGATGGCGGAAAGCTTCGGCATCGATACGGCGCGGCTCAAGGTGGTCGTGTTCGTCTACGCGGCGCTGCTCGCGGGCCTCGCCGGCTGGCTGCACGCGCATTATCTTCGCTTCGTCAATCCCGGGCCGTTCGGCGTCGGCTACAGCATCGAATACCTCTTTATGGTCGTGGTCGGCGGCGCCGCGCATGTGTGGGGCGCCGTCATCGGCGCCGGGCTCATCACCGGGCTCAAGACCTGGCTGCAGGACATCCTGCCGAAGCTGTTCGGCAGCTCCGGCCAGTTCGAAGTGATCGTCTTCGGCGTGCTCATCATCCTGCTGCTGCAGCATGCCGGCGGCGGAATCATGCCGCGCCTCGCGCGCCTTTTCCCGCCGAAGCGCGCCGCCGCCATCGCCCCGGACAGCGCCGTAGACTTGCCGCGCCGAGCGACGCCAGCGCGCGGCGAGACGATCCTCGAAGTGGAGCACGCCTACAAGGCGTTCGGCGGCCTGGTCGCGGTCAACGATGTCAGCTTCGCGGTCAAGGCCGGCGAGATCATGGGCCTCATCGGCCCCAACGGCGCCGGCAAGAGCACGATGTTCAACCTCATCACCGGCATGCTGCCGCTGGGCGGCGGCGAAGTGCGCTTTCGCGGCGAGCGCATCGACCGCCTGCGCTCGCGCGCCATCGTCCGCCGCGGTATCGCGCGCACCTTCCAGCACGTCCAGCTCCGGCCGACCATGACCGTACTCGAAAACGCCGCCGTCGGCGCCACGTTGCGCGGCTTCAAAGGCGTGGTGCCGGCGACTTTGCGACTGGACCGGCGCGAGGAGGGCACGGTGCTGTTCGAAGCGGCGCGCCAGCTCCGCCGCGCCGGCCTCGGCGAGCATCTCTACGAGGCCGCGGGCAGCCTGGCGCTCGGCCAGCAGCGCCTGGTCGAGATCGCGCGGGCACTCGCCGCCGATCCCGTATTGCTGCTGCTCGACGAGCCGGCGGCGGGCCTGCGCTATCAGGAGAAGCAGGCGCTGGCGGCGCTGCTCCGCAGCCTCCGCGACGAGGGCATGTCGATCCTCTTGGTCGAGCATGACATGGATTTCGTGATGGACCTCGTCGACCGGCTCGTGGTGATGGATTTCGGCGAGCGCATCGCCGAGGGTGTCCCCGAATCCGTGCAGGCCGATCCGCGCGTGATCGAAGCCTATCTTGGCGCCGCTGCGTGAGCCGCCCATGACAGCGATGCTCCAAATCGAAAATCTCTCGGTCGCCTACGGCAAGGTCGAGGCGCTGCGCGGCGTCAAGCTGGAGGTGGGCGCGGGGCGCATCGTCACCGTCATCGGCCCCAACGGCGCCGGCAAGACGACGCTTCTCAATGCGGCAATGGGCCTGCTCCCGAGCCGCGGCGCCGTCGTCTTCGAAGGCGTCTCGCTGCGCGACCTCGCGACCGAGGCGCGGGTCGCGATGGGGCTCGTGCTGGAGCCCGAGCGCCGCGAGCTGTTCGCCGAAATGTCGGTTGCCGACAATCTCGCGCTCGGCGCCTTCGCGCGCTACCGGAAGGGCGAGCGTGGTCTCGACGCTGACCGCGCCCGGATCTACGAGCAATTCCCGCGGCTTCGCGAGCGCGCCGATCAACTCGCCGGCACGCTCTCGGGCGGCGAGCGCCAGATGCTCGCCCTCGGCCGCGCGCTGATGGCCAAGCCCAAGCTCTTGATGTTGGACGAGCCGAGCCTCGGCCTGGCACCGCGGATCGTCGCCGAGATCTTCCGCATCATCCGCTCGCTCCGCGAAGCCGGCGTCTCGATCCTCCTGATCGAGCAGAATGCCCGCGCCGCCCTCCAGGTCGCCGATTACGGCTACGTGCTCGAAACCGGCGAGATCGCACTCGAGGGCCCGGCCGCGGAACTCGCCGAGAACCCGCGCGTGGTCGAGACCTATCTCGGGCTGGCCAAGCGGCGGGCGTGAAAGCCGCTGAGCGCAGCGCCTTGCGCGCGTGCATCTCAGGATGAGGTGTATTTGTTGCAGCAAAATCGGCCTCATCCTGAGGTGCCCGCCGCCTTCGGCGGGCCGCGAAGGATGGACGCTTGCGAGTCGCCGCCCTCAGCTCTTGATTCCCCGCCCGGTGCCGATGGCGCCTTTGCCGAGCTTGGCGCGCACGGCGTCCATGGCGCGTTCGACGCGGGCGCGCTTGTTGCCCGTGGGCTCGAAGAGATCGGGCTGGTCGCCGGCAGCGGGGCGGAAATCGTGGAGGCCGACGCCGATCAGGCGGAAGGCGGTGCCGTCGGCTTCCTTCTGCAGCAGCGGCTCGGCGGCGGCGAAGATCGCCTCGGCGAGCTGGGTCGGACGGTCGAAGCGCGCGGCGCGGGTCAGCAGCCTGAAGCGCGCCGTCTTGAGCTTGAGCGTGACGCCCAGGCCCTCGAGCGCCAACTTCTTGAGGCGCGCGGATACTTTCTCGCAGAGCGGCCACAGTTCGCGGCGCAGATCGGCGAAATCACCCAGATCGTCGTTGAAGGTGGTTTCGGCCGAGATGCTCTTGGCCTCGTGCTCGGTCTCGACCGTGCGCTCGTCCTCGCCGCGCGCGAAATGGAAGAGGCGGGAGCCGATGACGCCGTAGCGCCCGACCAGTGCGCGTTCGTCCATCGCCTGGAGCTGCGCGATGTGCGTGATGCCGTCGGCCTTGAGCCGCTCGGCGAATTTGCCGCCCACGCCCCAGATGAGCCGCACCGGCTGTGAGGCGAGGAAGCTCTTGGCCTCGGCGCGGCCGATGGCGGCGAAGCCGCGCGGCTTGTCGAGCTCCGAGGCCACCTTCGCCAGGAATTTGCAATAGCTCAAGCCGATCGAGGCGGTGATGCCGAGCTCGATTTCGATCCGATGTGCGAGCCGCGCCAGCGTCACCGCCGGCGGCGCCTTGTGGAGGCGCTCCGTGCCGCGGAGATCGAGGAACGCCTCGTCGATGGAGATGGGCTCGACGCTCGGCGTGACCGACAGCATCAGCTCGCGCACCTGGCCGCCGACATCGGCGTATTTCCTCATGTCGGGCCGGATGACGACGGCCTCCGGGCACAGCTTCAGCGCCTTGAACATCGGCATGGCCGAGCGCACGCCGTAGCGGCGCGCCACGTAGCAGGCGGCGGAAACCACGCCGCGCCGGCCGCCGCCCACGATCACGGGCTTGTCGGCCAGGCCCGGCCGGTCGCGCTTCTCGACCGAGGCGTAAAAGGCGTCGCAATCCATGTGGGCGATGCCGAGCGCGGCCAGCTCGGCATGGGCGATGACGCGCGGGCTCGCACAGGCCGGGCAGCGCTTCTTCGGCACGGCATCGTGCAGTGCAAAACAATCGCGGCATAGATATATCATCGCCGGCGCCTCGGCTTGCCGTGCCGTCTTTTCGCCATTAACTCTAACGCCTTGCGCGCGCGGCCATTCTCGGCAAATTTCGCCAAGCGGTCCAAGCATTTCGGCCCGAGGCGCGGCGCGGCGAATCGTTGCCAGGCTAACGATTCCTTAAGTAACCCGGGCATAGATTTGGCCCGCAAAGACGGCGTGAGAGGCGAACCTTCGCCAAGCTCGACGGTTGATTGCGTCCGGACGCTAGCACGAGATTGCGCCGGGCACAGCCTTCGGGTAGCCGCCTGCGACAGCTCTAAGGATCACGCGCATGCCGAAAAAGGTTCTGATCGTCGAGGACAACGAGCTCAACATGAAGCTCTTCCGCGACCTGCTCGAGGCGCACGGCTATCAGACGATCGAGTCGCGCGATGGTGTCGAGGCGCTCAAGGTGGCGCGCGACGAGCGGCCCGACCTCATCCTGATGGACATCCAGCTCCCCGAGGTTTCGGGCCTGGAAGTCGCCAAGTGGATTAAGGAAGACGAGAGCTTGAAGAGCATCCCCATCATCGCGGTCACCGCGTTCGCCATGAAAGGCGACGAGGAGAAGATCCGCGAAGGGGGCTGCGAGGGTTATCTCGCCAAGCCGATCTCGCTCACCAGTTTCCTCGAAACGGTCGAGCGCCACCTCCAATAGTCTCTCCCGAAGGAGCCTCGCCCGGCTCATGACGGCCCGAATCCTATTGGTGCGCGACGGGGAGCTCCCTGCCGCGACGGTCGAACGCGTCCTCGCGCGCGACTACGCCGACGTTCAGCTCGCCCTCGGCTGGGGCGAAGCCGAAGCGGCGCTCGCGGACGGAACGTTCGATCTTGCCGTGATCGGCGGTGCCGGCGACGGTGCCGAAGCCTGCGAATTCCTGAGGCGCCTGCGCGCCGGCCCGGTCGGCGAAGCGCTCCCGGTCATCGTCGCCATCCAGATCCTGACGTCGGCCGCCGCTGTCGCGGCCTACGCGGCCGGCGCCGATGCGGTGATCGGCCCGCATCCCGACACGGTGCTGCTGGGCGCCCGCGTACGCCATCTGCTCCGCCACCAAAGTCTCGTCGAGGAATTGCGCCTGCGCGAGCGCACCAGCGCCAGCCTCGGCATCGCATTGCCGACCGTCACGCCCGGCGCCGCGCCCGCGAAGCGGCGCCTTCTCGTTCTGACCGACGACGGCCACATGGCGCCCGACCTCCGGGACGCGCTCGATGCTGCCGGCTTCGCGGTTTCCGCCGATGTGGCCCGCCCGCTCGGCGAAGTCATGCCGCGCGAGGCGGGCCCCGATCTGATCCTCATCGACGTGACCCGCGCCGATCCGCTCGCCGTCGCCGCCCGGTTCCGCCGTATCGACCGACGCCGCATCGTGGCGGTGGCGCACGAGGCGCGCGATCCGTTCCGCGCCGTGCGCGCGCTCGAACTCGGCCTTGCCGAGCCGCTGCCGCGCCCGCTCGAGCCCGCCATTGCCGCGGCAGCACTGGTGCGCATGGCCGAGCGCCAGGCGGTCATCGACGGGCTGCGCCGGCACTACGCCGATAGCCTCGATCTCGCCGTCACCGATAGTCTCACGGGCGTCTTCAACCGGCGCTATCTCGACGCCTATTTCGCCATGAAGGGGCGCACGCAGGACGGCGGCGCGTTCGCGCTGCTGCTCATCGACATCGACCGTTTCAAGGACATCAACGACCGCTTCGGCCATGCGGCCGGCGACGCGGCGTTGCACCTCATCGCCCAGCGCCTGCTCGGCCATGTGCGCAATTCCGACATGGTGGTGCGGGTCGGCGGCGAGGAATTCGTCGTGCTGATGCCGGGCGCCGACCGCGCGACCGCCGAGGCCGTCGCCGAACGCCTGCGCGCCATCGTCGCCGAGCGCGCCTTCGCCGTGGCGGGCGAGGCGATCAAGGTCACGGTCAGCATCGGCATCGCCGAAGGCTCGCTCGGACCTTCTCCGGCGCCGCTCCTTGCCGAGGCCGACGCGGCCCTCTATGCGTCGAAGCGCAACGGGCGGAATCGCGTCACCGCGGCGCCGTTGCCCGGTCAAGGGCAGCTATCGTTGAGCGTGGGCTAATCCGCGCAGCGCGGGCGAGCGGGCGACGGAGGAAAGTCGCGGGCCAAACGCTCGCGTCAGCAAGAATCCCCGCTTTCGCAGGGACGACAATCAATTCTGCTAATCGGTGTTGATCTGCACGAAGCCGCCAGGTCGCGTGCGCGGCCGCGCGCAAGCCGCCTATTTTATCTTATGTTCCTTGAACACGACGTGCTTCTTCGCCACCGGATCGTACTTCTTTTTTTCCATCTTTTCCGTGACGTTACGCGGATTCTTGAAGGTTACGTAGAAGTAGCCTGTGTCGGCGGTGCTGACGAGCTTGATCTGGACGGAATTGGGTCGCTTGGGCATCGGGGACGTCCTCGGAAATCGGTCTAAAAGGGAAACGCGCCACCAAGGGGCGCGTTTCGGGAAAGGCAGGGCTGGACAATACTGGCCAAGCCCCGCCTGTCAAGCAAACGGCTCGTCGCGGGGGGCCCGAGGCCTATTGCTCCTCGGGATCGGCCAGATCACTCTCGCCCTTGCGGCGGAAGGCGTTCTGGCTGCCATTGGCGATGACGAGGGCCCGCTGATAGAGCGCGGGCTCGGTCAGGAGCGCCTTGGCGACTTGGAGATCGACCTCGCGCCGCGCCGTGTCGCTCGGGTCGGCGGCGCAATTGGCGCGCATCGTCTTGGCCCGGGCCGGGTTCGGCGCATTGGTGCTGCGCCACTGGCGGAAGAGCTGGTTGGTGCGCGTGTCGGCCACCGCGAGACTGCGGATCACGGCCTGGGTCGTGGTGCCTTTCTTGGCGGTGCAGAGATTCGGCAGCACGCCAAGCCCTTCGAGCGGGTAGCCGGAGGGCGCGTGGAAGCGCGACCAAGTCAGGACCAGCTCGCCGTCGTTGGGCAGGGTGAATACGGTCTGCACCGTGCCCTTGCCGTAGGTGTTGGCGCCCACGATCACGGCGCGGCGGTTGTCTTGCAGGGCCGCGGCCACGATCTCGGACGAGGAGGCGGTGCGGTTGTTGACCAGTACCACGATCGGCACGCCCGCGGCGATGTCGCCCGCGCGGGCGTCGTAGGTCTGCTGGCTCTCCGGATGCCGCCCCTGGGTGGAAACGATGCGGCCCTCGGAGAGGAAGAGATCCGACACGTCGATGGCCTGGTCGAGGAGGCCGCCGGGATCGTCGCGGAGGTCGAGGATGATGCCGGCCATGTTGGGGCCGATCTCGCGCTTGGCCTCGGCCACGGCGCGCGCGACCTGGCGCGCGGTACCGGGCAGGAAGCGCGTGACCTGGATGAAAGCGAAATTGCCCTCGCGGCGATAGACCGCGGCGACGGGGATGATGTGCCGGCGCACCACCGTCACGTCCATCGGCTGCGGCGAGGGCGCCCGCGCGATGGTGAGCACCACGCGACTGCCCTCGGGCCCGCGCAATTGCTGCACGATCTCGCGTAGTTCCTGGCCGGCGATGGCCTGGCCGGCGATGCGTACGATGGCGTCGTCGGCGCGCAAGCCCGCGGTTTCGGCCGGCGTGCCCGGCATCACCGAGACGACTTTGAGCTGGCCCTGCACCTGTTGGACCGTGATGCCGATACCCCCGTAGCCGTTGCGCAGCGCGCGGCTTTCGCGCGCGTCGGACGGCGCCACGTAGCGCGAGAAGCCGTCGAGCGAGGCGAGTGCGGAGGAGAGGATCGCCTGCTGGACCTTTTCGGTGCCCGCCTTGGCGACGGCGTCGGAGGCGCCGGTGGCGGCCTGCACGGCCGAGGTCGTCACCGACGCCCAGCCGTCGTAATCCTGCGCGTGCGGCGCCGGAAAGGCCGCGATGCGCCGCTGGCCGTGCTGGACGGTGACCGTGGCGCCGGGCGCGGTGACGGTGATCTGGTTGTCGAGCGTCGAGAGGCCTTTGAGGCCCGATAGCGCCACGTCTCGCACCGTCACCTGGCGCACGTAGCGGTCGCGGATGTAGCGAAAGCCGACTCGATAGACGTCGGAGCTCACGGCGTCGGCGCTGGGGGGGCGGCCGGGCGCTTCGGCGACGTCGCCGGTCTGGGCGCAAGCGCCGCCCAGGACCAGGACGAGGGCAAACAGCGCAGCCATTGAATGGCGTGCCATAGTCAAAATCCAATCGGTCAGCAGCTTTCGGCGATGCGCCGTCAGTGTCCGTCTCTTGCGGGGCGGCGCGAACCCGACCGACGCGCGCCGGTCGAGCGCGGTCCCGGGTGACGGGGCGGCGTTAGCACCAGCGATCTCGTTCATGGCCGCCCGTACATCGTCATCCGCATCTCGCGCCGTGGGCTTCTTCGGCCGCGCCCTCATGGCCGATAAAAGCCTATTACACTCCGGAGGTTCCGCCAATTCACACTTTATCCAGCGAAGTCTTCGGCCTGGCAAGGTATTATTCCCATTAGACTTAACGCCGGCGGTGGGGTTTGCCGCGCCCGCCGGGCTTGAACCCGCGCCCGGCCCCGCGCGGCGGCGCAGCACCGGCCGGGGCATGGGCGACGAAGCCGAAAGCGAGGCTCCCGGTGATGGCGTCGGCCTCCGTCAGGCGCACGGTGACGCCGTCGCCGAGGCGGAAACGCCGCCCGCTCGCCCGCCCAGTCAGGCTGTGGCGCTCGGCGTCGTGGACATAGTAGTCGCGCGGCAGGGCGTTTATGGGCAATAGGCCGTCGGCGCCGGTTTCGGCCAGGGTCACGAACAGGCCGAAGCGCGCCACGCCGTTCACGCTGCCTTCGAATTCGGCACCGATCCGGTCGGCGACATAGGCCGCGACATAGCGGTCGTTGGCATCGCGCTCGGCGGCCATGGCGCGGCGCTCGGCCTTGGAGATCTTCTCGCCGAGATCGTCCCAGCCCGCCGCCTCGCGCCGCCCGATCCCGCCGGGCGCCTCGGGGCCAAGCAGGGCCCGGTGGACCAGCAGATCCGCGTAGCGCCGGATCGGCGAAGTGAAATGGGCGTAGCGCCGGAGCGCCAGGCCGAAATGCCCCTTGTTGACAGGGCTGTATTGCGCCTGGCTCTGGGTGCGCAGGATGAGCTCGTGCACCAGGCGCTTGTGCGGCGAATCCTTGGTGCGCTCGAGCACGCGGTTGAAATCGGCCGCGCGCACGCCGGCCGGCGGCAGCGAAACGCCGAGCTCGTGCAGCACGGGCCGGAGCGCCTCGAGTTTCGAGAGATCGGGCGGCTCGTGGATGCGATACATGCACGGCTGGCGCCGCGCCTCGAGCGCCTCGGCGGCGGCGACGTTGGCGAGGATCATGAACTCCTCGATCAGCCGGTGGCTGTCGAGCCGCTGCGGCGTCGCGATGCGCACGACGCGGCCTTCGGGATCGAGCTCGATCTTGCGCTCGGGCAGGTCGATCTCGAGCGCCTGGCGCCGCGCCCGCGCCGCCGCCAGCGGGCGATAGGCGGCGTAGAGCGGGCGCACGACGCGCTCCATCAGCGGCGCGGCCTGGACATCCGGGTTTCCGTCGGCCGCACGTTGCACCTGTTCGTAGGTGAAGCGCGCCGCCGAGCGCATCAGCCCGCGCTCGAAGCGGTGATCGACGAGTTCGCCCTCGGCGTCGATGCGCATGTGCGCCACCATGCACGCACGGTCCTCGGCGGGCCGCAGCGAGCAGAGGTCGTTGGACAACTCCTCGGGCAGCATCGGCACGACGCGGTCGGGGAAATAGACCGAATTGCCGCGTTCTTGCGCCGCGCGGTCGAGGGCGCTGCCCGGCCGCACGTAGTGCGCGACGTCGGCGATGGCGACGACGATGCGGAAGCCGCCCGCATTGCCGGAATCGGGATCGGGCTCGGCGAACACCGCGTCGTCGAAATCGCGCGCATCGGCGCCGTCGATGGTGACGAGGGGCAGCGTGCGGAGGTCGGCGCGGGTGTCGAGCGCCACCGGCTCGGCGGCCGCCGCCTCGGCGCGGGCCTCGCGGGGAAATTCGACCGGGATGCCGTGCTGGTGCACGACGATGAGGCTCGCCGCCCGCGGTCCGTGCGCGGCGCCGAGGCGCTCGACGACGCGCGCGCGCGGCGGGCCGAGGTGCCGGTCGCGCTTCAACTCGACGCGCACCAGTTCGCCGTGCTCCGCGCCGCCGCGATCAGCGGCGCTCACGACCGGTGTGTCCCTGATGCGCCGGTCGGCGGGGCGGATCGTGCCGCCGTGGTGGACGCCGGGGCGGCCGCCGCGGTCGGTCTCGAACACGCCGACCAGGAATTCCGGCGTCTTGTCGATGGCGCGCAGCACTTGGGCGCGGTGCTCGCCGCCCGGCCCGGGCATGAGGCGCGCGAGGACGCGGTCGCCGCGCGACGGCGCGTGACGGCCGGAAACGACACGGAAGGTGAGGCCTTCGGTTCCGGGCCCGGGTTCCGCGAGGCGGGCGATGACGTCGCCGTCCTCGTCGATGCGCGCGATGTCGAGGACGGCGACCTCGGGCAGCGCTTGGCGCGCACGATAGAGCTGGCCGCGGATGCGCTCGATGACGCCCTCGCCGGCGAGTTCGTTCAACGAGTCTTGCAGTCGCCGGCGCGCGGCGCTGCCGACACCGAGCGCGCGTTGGGCGTCGCGCAGGCTGACCGGCCGCTTGGCGCCGCGGAACAACGCCAGAATGGTTTCGCGGTCCGGAACGTCGCCGTGCGTTTCCGCCGCCTCATCGCGCGGGCGGGCAGGGCGCTTGGGCATTCTCAGCCCTTGGCCTTTTTCTTCGCCGGTGCCGGATCGCTCGCCGCGACCGGCGTGGCCGCGGATGCTTTCGTCGCCGGCTTGGCCTTGGTCGCCTCAACCGCTTTGGCGCCCGGCTTGCCGGCGGGAGCCTTGATCGGCGCGGGCTTGGCGCCGCCCTCGACGCCGGCTTTCGCTTTCGGCGCTTTCGCACCCTCGGCCTTGGCCTTCTTCGCCTTGGTGGGCTTGGGTCCGCCGGTCTTCTCGAGGCGCGCATCGATGAGCGAGATCGCTTCGTCGAGCGTCACCTGCTCGGGGGTCTTGTCGCGCGGCAGGTTGGCGTAGGTTTTTCCCAGACGAACATAGGGTCCGTAGCGGCCGACGGCGGCCGTGATCTTGTCGCCGATGGTGGGATGCACGCCCACCTCGCGCTCGGCGGGCCGGCTCTGCGCGCGGCGCTGGCGCGGCTCGGCGAGCAGGCTCACCGCGTGGTTGAGGCCGATGGTGAGCACGTCGCCCGGCGTCGGCAGATTGCGATAATCCTTGCCGTGCTGGATGTAGGGGCCGTAGCGGCCGATATTCGCGAGGATCGGCTCGCTCGATTCGGGATGCTTGCCGACTTCGCGCGGCAGCGACAGCAGCTTCAGCGCCAACTCGATATCGACGGTCGCGGGATCGAAGCCCTTGGGCACCGAGGCGCGCTTCGGCTTCTCGCCCTTGGGCGCCTTGTCGCCGAGCTGCACGTAAGGGCCGTAGGGCCCGTCTTTCATCAGAACCGGAAGATTTGAGTCGGGATCGGTGCCGACCAAGCGGGCTTCGGTGACGACCGGCGGCGCGCCGCTCGGATCGGCGATGGCGAGCTGGCGCGTGTAGGTGCACTCCGGATAATTCGAGCAGCCAATGAAGCCGCCGAACTTGCCGACCTTGAGTCCGAGGCGGCCGTTGCCGCAGGCCGGGCACTTGCGCGCGTCGCCGCCGTCATCGCGCGGCGGGAAGAAATGCAGGCCCAGCACCGCGTCGAGCGCGTCGATGACGTCGGAAATGCGGAGCGTCTTGGCGTGGGCGACGGCCTCGTCGAACGCCTTCCAGAAGTCGCGCAGCACCTTCTTCCAGTCGATGTTGCCGCCGGATATCTCGTCGAGCTGGTTCTCGAGATCGGCGGTGAAATCGTATTCGACGTAACGGCCGAAGAACTGCTCCAGGAAAGTGGTCAGCACGCGGCCGCGGTCCTCGGGCTCGAAGCGGCGCTTGTCGATCTTCACGTAGCCGCGATCCTGCAGCACGGTCAGGATCTGCGCGTAGGTCGAAGGCCGGCCGATGCCGAGCTCCTCGAGCTTTTTCACCAAGCTCGCCTCGGTGTAGCGCGGCGGCGGCTGCGTGAAGTGCTGGATGCCGCGGATGCCGTCGCGCTCGATGCGCTCGCCTTGCGCCGGTTTCCCGCCCGGCTTCTCGGCGCCCGGATCGGCGGTCTTCGCCGGCTCCGGCGCGGCCAAGGCCGCAGCACGCGTCGCGGTGCGGGTCACCGTCTCGCCCTTCTCCATCGGCGGGAGCAGGCGGCTCTCTTCTTCCTCTTCCTCGGGCTGGTCGTCGCGGTCCTCGCGGTAGAGCTTGAGGAAGCCGTCGAACTTGATCACCGAGCCGGTGGCGCGGAGCTTGGTGAGGCGGCTCTGGCTCGCGATCTCGATCGACACCTGATCGAGCACGGCGCTCGCCATTTCACAGGCGACCGTGCGCTTCCAGACGAGCTCGTAGAGGCGGCGCTGGTCGTCGTCGAGGAACTTCGCCACCTGCTCGGGCGCGCGGAAGAGATCGGTCGGGCGGATCGCCTCGTGCGCTTCCTGGGCGTTCTTGGCCTTGGTCTTGTAGACCCGCGCCTCGGCCGGAACGTAGTCGGCGCCGTATTTCTCGGCGATCAGCTTGCGGGTCCCCGCCACCGCCTCCTGCGAGAGGGTCACGCTGTCGGTGCGCATATAGGTGATGAGGCCGACCGAATCGCCGTCGATGTCGACGCCCTCGTAGAGGCGTTGGGCGGTGCGCATGGTGCGGTTGGCGCCGAAGCCGAGCTTGCGCGATGCCTCCTGCTGCAGCGACGAGGTGTTGAATGGCGGCGGCGGATTGCGCCGGACCTCGCGCCGCTCGACCTCTTCCACCGCGAAGGCGGAGGTTTCGATGGCGTGCACCGCGGCCTCGGCCGCGGCGCGCGACGTGACGCCGAGCCGGTCGAGTTTCTTGCCGTCGAGATGGGTGAGTCGCGCGGTGAAAGGCTCGTTGCGCGGCGTCAGGTAATCGGCCTCGACCGTCCAATATTCCTGCGCCTTGAAGATCTCGATCTCGGCCTCGCGTTGGCAGATGAGGCGCAGCGCCACCGACTGCACCCGGCCCGCGGATTTGGCGCCGGGCAGTTTCCGCCACAGCACCGGCGAGAGCGTGAAGCCGACGAGATAGTCGAGCGCGCGGCGGGCGCGGTAGGCGTCGACGAGGTCCTTGTCGATGTTCCGCGGGTGCGCGAGCGCCAGGCGCACCGCGTCGCGCGTGATCTCGTTGAAGGTGACGCGCTGGACGTCGATGCCCTTCAAGGCGCCTTTCTCGCGCAGCACTTCTTCGAGGTGCCACGAGATCGCCTCGCCCTCGCGGTCGGGGTCGGTGGCGAGGATCAGGCGCTTGGCGGATTTGAGGACCTTGATGATCTCGCCGAGGGCGTTGCGCTTGTCACGCATCTCCCAGGTCATGGCGAAATCGTTCGCCGGATCGACCGATCCGTCCTTCTGGACGAGATCGCGCACGTGCCCGTAGCTCGCCAGCACCTTGTAGCCGCTGCCGAGATATTTGTTGATCGTCTGCGCTTTCGCCGGCGATTCGACGACGACGACGTCCATTCGGTGACTCCGGGCCGCGAGACGGCGGCCGTGGTCGATGATGCGCGAAAAGGTCTAGAATTCCCTTTCGCCGGCCGGATTCGGCCGGGCCGACGGCCTGAGCCGCGCGACAAACACGACTTGCCCGGGCATTGTCAAGTTCCGAGCCTTGCCACTTTGTTGCCCGGGTGGCGTTCGATGCGCCCCGCCAGCTCCAATTCGAGCAGCGCCGAAGCGACCAAAGCGGGCGCCAATTCGGTCTGACGCACCACCTCGTCGACCGGCGTCGGAGACGGCGAAAGCCGCTCGATCACGATCTCGCGCGCCTTGCCCGCATCGTCCTCGTCCGGGGCCGGCAGCGGGTCGAGCGCGGGCTCGGCGAGCGCCGCCGTGAGCGCCAGGGCCTGTGCGGGCATGCCGCGGGCCCCGAGGCCGCGAAGCACGTCGTCAGCGCTTTCGGTGAGGGCCGCGCCCTGGCGGATGAGATTGTTGGTGCCGTGGCAGCGCGGATCGAGCGGCGAGCCCGGCACGGCGAACACTTCGCGGCCCTGCTCCAGCGCCATCCGCGCGGTGATCAGCGAGCCCGAGCGCAGCGCCGCTTCGACGACGACGACGCCTTCGGCGAGGCCAGAAATGATGCGGTTGCGGCGCGGGAAGTGGCGTGCCAGCGGCTCGGTGCCGGGCGGCAGCTCCGCGAGCAGCGCGCCTTCAGCGGCGATGGCCTCGTGGAGCGCGCGATGTTCCGGCGGGTAGCAGATGTCGATGCCGCCGGCGAGGGCCGCAACGGTGCCGGTGGCGAGGGCACCCTTGTGCGCGGCGCCGTCGATGCCGCGCGCCAAACCCGAAGCGACGACGAAGCCGATCTTGCCGAGCTCGCGCGCGAGGGTTTCGGCGAAGCTGCGCCCGTTGGCCGAGGCGTTGCGCGCGCCGACGATGGCGATCGTACGCCGGGCGAGCAGCGCCGGATCGCCGCGCAGGGTGACAAGCGGCGGCGCATCCTCGATGGCGGCGAGAGGCACCGGATAGGCCGGCTCGAGCCAGCCCAAGAGCGTGGCGCCGGCGCGCGCGACCGCGGCGAGCTCGCGTTCGGCTTCCTCGCGCTTGGCGAGCCGGATGGGCTGGCGCCGCCCCGAGCGCCGGGCGAGTTCCGGCAGCGCCTCGAGCGCCTTTGCCGCCGAGCCGTAGAAGCGCACGAGATGGAAGAAGGTGATCGGCCCCACGCCCTCGCTGCGCAGCAGGCGGAGCCAGTCGAGCTTCTCCGTGTCGGTGAGACTGCGCGGGTGTCGGGGCAAGGGCGATCAACCTTGGGTAGAAAGTTGGGCGGCGATTCAGTCGGTTCTTAATATGTTCCAAAGCGCTCGCTGGCAAGGGCCGCGCAAGACGGCCGATTGCATCATAATATGCGCGCATGGGTGCCTAAAGCGCAGTTGCCGTTTGCAGGGTGGCGCATGAAGCGACGCACGTTCATATCCGGTGTTGGTGGTACGTTGGCATGGCCGCTTGTTGGACGCGCCGAGCGGCCGGTGCCGACGATCGGATACCTGGGGAGCCGGTCGCGCGATACCGACGCGCACCTCGTCAGAGCATTTCTCGACGGACTCGCGGAGACCGGCTATGTAGATGGCCGGAACGCCATGATCGAGTTTCTTTGGGCCGAGGGCCGGTACGAGCGATTGCCCGGGTTGGCAGCGGATTTCGTTCGCCGTTCGGTGGCAGTCATGGTGGCGACCGGCGGCACCCCAGCGGCCCTTGCGGCCAGATCTGCGACGACGAAGATTCCCGTCGTGTTCATCATGGGCGGCGATCCCGTCACTACCGGTATCGTCGAGAGCATCGCTCGGCCGGGTGGCAACGTTACCGGCTTGGCCATCGTTTCCGTTGCCCTGGACTCGAAGCGCTTCGACATGCTGCGCGAATTGATGCCCGAGGCGGACAAACTCGCGATGCTGGTCAATTCCTCGAATCCAAACGTGGAAAAAGTGCTTGCCGAAGTGCGGAAGAGCGCCCTGTTGGCCGGACGGCATTTGATCGTCGCGAAGGCTGCGAACGAAGGCGAATTCGATGCGGCGTTCGCGTTGATCCGCGAAAGCCGCGCGGCCGGCCTGTTGGTGGCCGCCGATCCGTTCCTCGCGAGCCGCTACGAGCAACTCGTCGAGATGGTCGGGCGGCTTGGAATTCCGGCGATCTACCAGTTTCGCGAGTTCGTTGCGGCCGGCGGGCTCATGAGCTTTGGCGCAAGCCGGGGCGCGCCGTTTCGTGAAGCCGGTCGATATGTCGGTCGAATTCTGAGTGGCGCCAAGCCGAGCGACCTGCCGGTTCAGCAAGCCGCCAAGTTCGAGCTGGCCATCAATCTCAAAACAGCCAAGGCGCTCGGACTTACAGTGCCGCTCACCCTGCTCGTTCGCGCCGACGAGGTGATCGAGTGAGCCATCGGCCGAATCGCGACGCCGCGGCGGACGGTGGTGGGTTTCTGCTCAACTCCGAACCTGGCGAGGGAACATGGACCGGCGACGCTTGATGCAACTGCTCGGAAGCGCGGCCCTTGTGCTGCCCGCGCCCGCGATCGCACAGCAAAAGGTGGCAAAGATCGGCGTGCTGCTGATCGCCGGCCGCGAGCCGTTCTGGACCTTGTTCGTGGCGGGCTTGCGCGATCTCGGCTACGTCGACGGCAAGAACATCCACATCGAGCTGCGCGCGGCGCAAGGGCAGGCGGGCCTGCTGCCGGGCATGGCGGCCGAACTGGTGCGCCTCGGAGCGGACGTCATCGTCGCCTCGGAGACGCCGGCGGTTCAAGCGGCGCGGAATGCGACGGCGACGATCCCGATCGTCATGGCGGCGGCCGGCGATCCGCTCGGCACCGGCCTCATCGCCAGCCTGGCGCGGCCGGGCGGCAACGTCACCGGCCTCTCCGCGCAGGCGGCGGAGCTGGCGGGCAAGAGCCTCGAGATCATGCGCGAGATCCTTCCGGACGCCGAACGCGTCGCCGTCTTGGCGCTGGAGAAAAATCCGCTGACCAAGCCATTCGTCGAAAACGCGCAGCGCGCGGCGCAAAACCTGCGCTTCGCGGTGCGGCCAATTCTGGTTCCGGGTGCAGAGGCGTTCGCGCGCGCTTTTGCCGAAATGCGCACGGAGCGGATCGAGGCCGTGCTCGTGCAGCCGAGCCTGCCGCACAAGCCGGCCGCGGACCTGGCGCTCGCTGGGCGCCTGCCGGCCGCCTCGATCACCAAGTCGTTCGCGACCGCAGGCGGGCTCTTCTCCTATGCCTCCAGCCTCGCGGAGCGCTATCGCGGTGCCGCCGCCTACGTCGACAAGATTCTGAAAGGCCAGAAGGCCGCCGAGATTCCGGTCGGCCAGCCGACCAAATTCGAGTTGGTGGTCAACGCCGTCACGGCCAAGTCGCTCGGCATCGCGTTGCCAACGGCGCTGCTCGCGCGCGCCGATGAAGTCATCGAATGATGACTCGTCATCGAATGATGACTCGTCATCGAATCACGAGCCGCGATCACGCGGCCGCGCGTTCCGCCACCGCATAGACCGCGACCGAATCGGCGAAGCCCTTGAGCTCGCGCGCGCCGAGCGCGGTCATCTCGACCTCGCCGGCGGCCGCGGCGGCGGCGTTCGCGTCGGTCAGGATCTGCCCGTCCTCGGCCGCCGAGCAGAGCCGCGAGGCGAGGTTGGCGACCGGGCCCACGGCCGTGTAATCGTGCCGGCCCTCGTAGCCGATGCGGCCGACCGTGGCGATGCCCTTGGCGAGGCCGATGCCGAAGCCGATCGCGTGGCCCCGCGCGCGCCACCCCGCGATCAGCGTCTGCACCGCGGCCTGCATGTCGCGCGCCATTCGCACGGCGCGGGCGGCGGGATTGTCGGGGCAGGGCACCGGCGCGTTCAGGAGCACCATGAGCCCGTCGCCCGAGAAATGCGTCAGCGTCGCCGCATAGCGCATGATGATGGCGCCGAGCGCCTCATAGTATTCGCCGAGCACGCGCATGATCTCCTCGGCCTCGGCGCGGCTCGAGAAGGCGGTGAAGCCGCGGAGGTCGCAGAAGACGACGACGACGTCGGCGCGCTGGCCCGCGAGCATGTCGCTCTGCCCGGCCTTCTCCACCAGTTCGGCGACTTGCGGCGAGAGAAATCGCTTCAAGCGCGCGATCCGGTCCGAGCGCTCCTGCGAAAGCGCCAACTCGCCGGCCATCTGGTTGAAGCGGCCGGCGAGCCGCTCGAGCTCGTCGCCGGTCGCGATCTCGATCTTGTGGTCGAACTGGCCGGCGCCGATGCGGGCCGCGCCCACTTCGAGCTTGCGGATCGGTCCGGACATGCGCCGCGCCAGTACGAGCGCGAGCCCGGCGGCGAAAGCGCCGCCCAAGAGCACCAGGATTCCCGTGCGCCACAGCGCCGCGCGGATCGGTGCGAAAGCCTCGGACACCGGCTGCTCGGCGAACACCTGCCAATCGACGCCCGCGATCGGCGCCATCGCCACCAGCACGGTGTGCCGCTCGGGGTCCTCGGTCGTGACCGCCGTGCCGCCGGCCGCGCGCGCCGCCGCCTGCAGCGCCTTCAAGCGCGCGGTGGTCTTCTCGTCGGCGCCCTGGAGCACGAGGCTGATGTTGGGATGCGCCACCAGCCGCGCATTGCCGTCGACGACGAAGGCGCCGCCGTTCTCGCCGACCTTGATACTGGAGATCACGTCCCAAATGAGCTTCAGGTTGATCTGAGCCACCGCGACGCCCACGGCGGCGCGGTTACCCGCCACCGCCATCGTAATATAGGGTTCGGAGCCGCGGTTGAGCGTCACCGGGCCGTACCAAACCTTCGATTTTCGCGCGCCGATCACCGCCGGATCGGCCGCACGGTCGATGCCGCTGCCGATCACGTCGCGGCCGACGCGCGAGACATGGAGGCGCTCGACGCCCGCGCCGTCGACGAGGGCGATGTCGACGATCGCCGGCACCTGGCGCAGCAGGCGGAGAGCGTCGAGCCGGCGGCGTTCGTCGTTGCCCGGCGTCCAAGGCAGCTGCACCGTCCAATCCATCTGCTCCTTGATACCCTCGACGAAGCCCTGGATGCGGCTGGCGGCGGCCTTGGCCTCCACCTGGAGCCGCTGGTCGAGCATCGCGCGGTAATCGCGGTAGCCGAACCAAGCTTCGCTGGCACCGTTGACCGAGAGCGGCACGAGCACCGCGACGAAGAGCGCGATGAAGTATTTCTGGAAGAGGGGCCGGCGCGGGCGCGCCGCCGACGCGGATGCCGGCGCGGGCACCGCGGCCAAATCCGGCGCCGGCACGTTTGCGTCGCGCGGATTCACTCGACCACCTCGTCGGCGCGCGCCAGCACGGCTTCCGGTATCGCAAGGCCGAGCGCCTTCGCGGTCTTGAGGTTGATGACCAGTTCGAACATCGTCGGCTGCAATACGGGGAGGTCGGCCGGCTTCTCGCCTTTGAGGATGCGGCCGGTATAGATGCCGGCCTGGCGATACGCATCCGCGAGGCTCGGCCCGTAGCTCATCAAACCGCCCGCCGTCGTGAAATCGCGCCACTGATACATTGCGGGCACCCGATAGCGCGCCGCCAGCTCCGCAAATCGCTCGCGCTGGCTCGTGAAGTAGGGGTCGGCGAGAACGACCAATGCGCCGATTCCGAGCTGGCCGAGCGACGCGAAAGAAAGATCGATGTCGCGTTCATTGCCGGCGCGAAGAATGACGAGTTGGCGGTTTAGCGCCGCCGCCGTGGCTTGCACGTTTCTGACCTGAGTCATGGCATCGGGCCGGTTCGGATTTACGAGCGCGCCGACCATGCGCACCGTGGGTGTCATTTCGCACAGCAGCTCCAAGCGCTTCGAATCGAGTTCGGTGGTGAGCATGCTGATGCCGGTAACGTTGCCGCCGGGCCGGTTGAAACTGCCGACGAGGCCGCCATCGCGTGGATCGGCGACGGCAGTGAACACGATCGGTATGGACGATGTTGCGGCCTTCGCAGCCAGGGCACTCGGCGGCCCGCCGCCGGCGACGATTACCGCCACCCGGCGGCTCACCAGTTGCTCGGCGAGGGCCGGCAGGCGGTCGTAGTGGCCGTCGGCAAACCGATAATCGATCGCGACGTTGCCGCCCTCCTCGAAGCCGGTCTCGGCGAGTCCGTGGCGAAACGCCGTCACGAAGCGCTCGATCGTATTCCGGGCAACGGCGTTGAGAAAGCCGATGACAGGCATCGCGGGCCGTTCCGCGTGCGCCGCGAGCGGCCACGCCGCAGCGCCGCCGAGAAGCGTCACGAACGCACGCCGCCGTATCGAGACAGGTTTCACGCGGTCGCCCCATCGACCAAGTCGCGGCGAAGGTTAGGCTCCCGGCTATGGCGTTACCAGAGGGCTGCGCCGGCCCGCGGTTGCTCGGCGATACCCCTCAGTGTGTCGTCGCCTTGCCCGCACCGATCTTGGGTTCCGTCCCTGCCATTAGCCGGCGGATATTGCCCTCGTGGCGCGCGAAGACGAGCGCGGCGATGGCGGCGGACAACAGGGCAAGGCTGACATGGCCGATGGCACCGGCCGCGGGCATCAGCCCCAGCGCGTCGAACAGCACCGCATAGACCGGCGCGAGTGCCAAGGCCGCGAGTGCTGCAAGCGACGAGTATCGGAACAGCGCGGCCACGATCAACCACGTGGCGCAGGCGAGCGCGCCGATCGGCCAAGCCGCGGCGAGGAGGGTGCCGAGCGCAGTGGCGACACCCTTGCCGCCCTTGAACCCGAGCCAGACGGGGAAGACGTGGCCGACCATGGCGCCGGCGCCCGCTGCCATCGCCATCGGCTCGCCGTAGAAGCGATAGGCAAGGAGCAGCGCCGCGGCGCCCTTGGCACCGTCGAGGAGCAGGGTGGCCAGTGCCAGGCCCTTGCGTCCGGTGCGCAGCACGTTGGTGGCGCCGATGTTGCCCGAGCCGATGCCGCGGATGTCGCCGAGCCCCGCGAGGCGCGTCAGCAGCAGGCCGAACGGAATCGAGCCGAGCACGTAGCCGAAGGCGAAAACGACGGCGAGATAGGGGAGGGCCGTCCAGAAGATCGGGCTTGGCATGGGGCGGCGCTCAGGCGCGGCGGCGCGGGATTTTCGGCAGCCCGAATCCGATGTCGACGAAGCGGTGCTCGGGCCAGGAGAGGAGTTTCATGTCCACGGCCGCGGCGGAGTCGAGGCGCCGGCCGTCGGGCAGGCGTTCCACCGTGTTGGCGAGGAAGCGGAGCGCACCGTCGTCGGCCCGCAGCGGGAGCACCAGCACCTCCACGGGAATCTCGAAGCCGCCCGCGCCGCGCAGGATCGTCATGCCCCAGGCGCCGCACGGCGTATCGAGCTGGGCGTTGTAGGCGACGATCGCCTTCTCGCGCTGCCGTTCGCCATGGAAATTGAAGGCGTCGGTTCCGGTGAGCTCCACGCCGGTCAGATTGCGCACGGCCGTCCCCATGAGCCGCCAGGTGAAGCGCCGCGGCGCGTGGCGCTCGACCATCACGAGGCTGGCCACGAACCGCCGCATCGCGCCCGGATCGAGCTCGTTCTTCATCGGCACGCCGTCGCGCTTGGGCATCGAAACCCAATAGGCGCCCCACGCCGCGGCCGCGGCGCCGATCTTGGGGGGCAGGTTGGTCAAACCTTCGACGAGGCTCATCGCGCGGCCGGTGTCCTTGGCTAGTCGCGCCGCCGCGGGAAGACTGGCAGACCGGCGCCGATATCGATGAAGCGGTGCTCGACGAAATTCACGGCCCGCGCGCCCGCCGCGGCGATGGCGTCGAAGTAGCGCCGGTCCTGCACGCGCTCCATCGTGTTGCCGAAAAGCGTCAACTTTCCGCCGGCGTCGCGGAACGGCAGGCACGTCACCTCGACCAAGTAATCGTAGCCGTGCGGCGAGTGGAGCGCCATGAGGCCCCACGAGCCGCAGGGCTGCGCCGCCATCGCGGCGCCGGCGGCGACAGCCTTCGGGCGCGCCGCCGGTACGTGGATTTCCAGCACGTCCTTGCCCGTCAACTCGGTGCCGAACCAGTCGCGGATGGCCGAGCCGACTAGGCGCCACCTGGCGTCGTGCACCGCGTTCACTTCCCACAGCATGAAGTAGGGCAGGATTTCGGGAATGGCGGAGGGATCGAGCGCGCTGCGGGCGGGCACCTGGTTCGTCTTCGGCAACGATTGCCAATAATCCGAGTACCGCCGGCCCAGCGGGCCGAGGCGTTCGGGAAGATTGCCAGGATGATCGTTGGCCGCCATCGCGGCACTCAGGCGGGCGCGGCTTCGTAGAGCGTGCGGCCGGCGACGATGGTGCGCAACGCCTTGCCCTGGACCGGCATCTCGTCGAACGGCGAGTTCTTGGACTTGCTCTTGAAGCGCTTGGCGTCCACAACCCAGGGCCGGTCGGGATCGAACAGGACGAGGTCGGCCGAAGCCCCCTTGGCGATGCGGCCGAGCGGCAGGCGCAGGATCGCGGCCGGCGCCGCGGTGAGCTTCTTCAGCACATCGATCAGCGGCATCCGGCCCTTCTGATAGAGCGCCAGCGACAGTGGTAGCAATGTCTCGAGGCCGACGACGCCGAATTCCGCCTGGGCGAAGGGCACGCGCTTGGCGTCTTGGTCCTGCGGCGCGTGATCGCTCGCGATGGCGTCGATGGTGCCGTCGGCGAGGCCCGCGATCACCGCCTCGCGGTCGCGCTCCGTGCGCAGCGGCGGCGACACCTTGAAAAAGGTGCGGTATTCGCCGATGTCGTTCTCGGTCAGCGTGAAATAGGGCGGCGCGGTGTCGCACGTGATGCGCAGGCCCCGCGCCTTGGCGCGGCGGATTGCGTCGACGCCCTCGGCGGTGGACACGTGCATGATGTGGAAGCGCGCGCCGGTCATCTCGACCAAGCGGAGGTCGCGCTCGATCATCATCACTTCCGCAAGCGCCGGGATGCCGGGCAAACCGAGGCGCATCGAGGTTTCGCCCTCGTTCATCGCGGCGCCGCGGGCGAGGGCGGGGTCCTCGGGATGCTGCAGCACCAGCGCGTCGAAGGCGCGCGAATAGGCGAGGATGCGGCGCATCACCTGCGAGTCGGCGAGCGCCTTGATGCCGTCGGTGAAGCCGATGGCCCCCATCTCGCCGAGCAGGCCCATTTCGGCCAGCTCCTTGCCCTCGGCGCCGAGCGTGGCGGCGGCGTAGCAGAACACCTTGGTGGCGCGCGCCTCGCGGGCACGGCGCGCGACGAACTCCACGCCGGCGACGTCGTCGATGCAGGGCTCGGTGTTGGGCAGGCACACCATCGCGGTCACGCCTCCCGCCGAAGCCGCCTCGGCTGCCGTGGCGATGGTTTCCTTATGCTCCTCGCCGGGCTCGCGCAGCTGCACGCGCATGTCGACGAGGCCGGGCGCCAGGATCTTGCCCTGGCAATCGACCACGTCGAGCGCGAGCGGCGGCGAATCCTTGAACAGCGCCGGGCCAAAGTCGCGCACGAGGCCGCCTTCGGTGACGAGGGCGCCCTTGATGTCGAGGCCCGAGGCGGGATCGACGATGCGCGCGTTCACATAGGCGGTGGCCGCGGCCGGCGCGCCGCTGTGCGGATTGCGGCCATTGGGGCCCGGCATCAGTTTGCGTCCTCGGCCGGCGGCGTATTGGAGCGCAGCGCCCGCGTCAGGATGTCGAGGCAGGCCATGCGCACGGCCACGCCCATTTCCACCTGCTCCTGGATGACGCTGCGGCCGAAATCGTCGGCCACCTCCGAATCGATCTCGACGCCGCGGTTCATGGGCCCCGGATGCATGATGAGCGCGTCGGGCTTGGCGGCGCCGAGCTTGTCGTAGTCGAGGCCGAAGAAGCGGAAATATTCGCGCGTCGATGGCACGTAACGGCCCTGCATGCGCTCGTTCTGGAGCCGGAGCATCATCACGATGTCGGCGTCGGCGAGGCCCTTTTTCATGTCGGTGAAGGCCTCGACGCCCATTCGGCCGATGGCGCCGGGGAGGAGCGTCGGCGGCGCCACCACGCGCACGCGGGCACCCATGATGTTGAGGAGATGGATGTTGGAGCGCGCGACGCGGCTGTGGAGCACGTCGCCGCAGATGGTGACGATGAGGCCCTGCAGGCGGCCCTTCCGGCGGCGGATGGTGAGCGCGTCGAGCAGCGCCTGGGTCGGGTGCTCGTGCTGTCCGTCGCCGCCGTTCATGACGATGCAGTTGACCTTGTCGGCGAGGAGCTTGACGGCGCCGCTTTCGGGGTGGCGCACGATCAGCACGTCCACGTGCATGGCGTTGAGCGTGATCGCCGTGTCGAGCAGCGTCTCGCCCTTCTTCACCGAGCTACCGTCGGCCGACATGTTGATGGCGTCCGCGCCGAGGCGCTTGCCCGCCAGCTCGAACGAGGTCCGCGTGCGGGTCGAGCTCTCGAAGAAGAGATTGACCATGGTGCGCCCGCGCAGCAGCGAACTCTTGGCGCCGCCGCGGCGGTTGAGTTCCACGTAGTGGTCGGCGATGTCGAGAATTTCGGTGATTTCCGCGGCCGACAGCCCCTCGATGCCGAGGAGATGGCGATGCCGGAAGGGCACCGCGGGGGCGGGTGCGACGGCGCGTTCTGGACGAACAATAGGCGACATTAAAGCGGCACTATAGGTATCCGTACCGGGCGGCGGCAAGGCCCGGCGAAATCTAGGCGGGAACTTGTCCCCTTCTTTTGGCGATCTGGCGCTCGCGATGCCACACGTAGAGCCCCGAGGCCGCGATCAGGCCGGCGCCCAAGAAGCTGAAGGCGTCCGGGATCTCGCCGAAGAAGACCCAGCCCATGATCACGGCCAGTACGATCGCGGCGTAGAAATAGGGCGCCAGCAGCGAGGCTTCGGAGCGCGCGAAGGCCATGATCAGCAGCAGGTGGCCGGCGCCGCCGATGAGGCCGGGCAGGCACATCAGAGCGAGGTGCAGTGGGCTCGGCCACTCCCAGAACACGAACGCGATCGGCGCGCCCACCACCGCGCCGACGATGGCGGTGTAGAAGAAAGTCGTCATGGTGGGGTCGCGGGTGGCGAGCGCCCGGGTCATGATCTGGTAAACGGCATAGATCAGCGCCGAGGCGATGCCGAACAGGCTCGCCCATTCGAAGCCGAAACCGGGCTTCAGGATGACGACCACGCCGGTGAATCCGACCGCGACCCCGAGCCAGCGCCGCGGCCCCACCTTTTCGCCCAGCAGCAGCACCGAAAGAGACACGACGATGAGCGGCGAGGCCTGGTTCAGGATCACGAGATCCGCGAGCTTCAGGTAGCGCAGGCCGAAGAAGAAGCACGAGGTGGTGGTGAGCAGCAGCGCCGAGCGCAGCAATTGCCGGCCGAGCGCGTTGGTGCGCGTGTAGCGCCGGTAGCGCGGCACGCCGAGCACGATCGCGGCGGCCATCAGCATGTTGAGCAAGAAGCGCAGCCAGATGATCTGCGGCGCCGGATTGTGCTGGATGAGATACTTCACCAGCGTGTCCATCGACACGAAGATGAGCAGCGTCATCAGGATGAGCACGATGCCGCCATGGCCAGCGTCCGGCGCGGCCCCGGTATTGGCCGGAGCGGCGGCGGGATCGGCAGGGACGAGGGCGGCCAACGTCTATCGCGGCGCGGACAAGGACTTGGGGATTGCGTAATCCGGGCGCGTGTCATAACAACCGCGAGCGGGCGCGACAAGAAACCGGCCACGCCATGGGCAGAGGCCGGCCATGCGCCGCAAACCTCGGGCCAAGCTCCGCCCGTCCGGTTCGGACGGGACCGTCGCACCCCGTGCGATATTCGTTCCCCCGAGGATAACGGCCCGGGTATATAATCGGGAGCAGGGGAACAACGCCGCCAACGAGAAACGGCCGGGCTTCGGGATACGCGCGCGCATCGGTTCAGGACACACGTAGGAATGGCCGTCTACAAGATCGGGCGCAGTCCCAAGTCGGACATCGTGATGTCGGAGGGATCGATCTCGCGCGACCACGCCGAGCTGTCCGACACCAATGACGGCCGCTATTCCATCATCGACGTCGGCTCCACCTACGGCACCTTCATCTTGCGCGAAGGCGAGTGGCGGAAGATCAAGCAGGCCGTTATCGGGCCCGACGAGCCGGTCATGCTCGGCAAGCACCGCACCACGCCCGTCCAGATGCTGAAGCTCCGCGGCCAGAAGCACGCCGAACCGGCCTCGCGCGAGCCCGCCATCCGGCGCCTCGCCGCGATTCTCGCCGCCGACGTGGTCGGCTATAGCCGCATGATGGGCGAGGACGAGCAGGGCACGCTCTCGGCGCTCAAGGCGTGCCGGCGCGAGCTGTTCGATCCGCTGGTCAAGCGCTTTCGCGGCCGCATCTTCAAGGTCATCGGCGACGGCATGTTGGCCGAGTTTCCGAGCGTCGTCGACGCGGTGCGCTGCGCGGTCGAGATCCAGTCGTCGATGGCGAACCAGCCCTTCGGCGAAAACGCGAAGAGCATCACCTTCCGCATGGGCATCAACATCGGCGACGTGATCGCCGACGGCGAAGACCTCTACGGCGACGGCGTCAACATCGCGGCGCGGCTCGAGACGCTCTCGCCGCCCGGCGGGCTCTGCATCTCGGGCCCGGTGTTCGACCAGATCAAGAACAAGCTGCAGCTGGACTACGAAGATATGGGCGAGCAGACGGTCAAGAACATCGCCGAACCCTTGCGCGTTTATCGCATCCAATCGAGCGAATCGGGGCGCAAGCTGCCGGGGTAGCGTCAACGTCCCTGCGGCTTCGCGCCGTCACCGCTTTCCAAAGCCCGTCATCCTCAGGGCCGCTTGGCCCGAAGGATCTGGCGTGCGCCCCAAGAATTCTTCGCGCGGACGCCAGATCCTTCGCACGACTTTCGCCCAAGCGCGAAAGTCGCGCTCAGGATGACGCAGTGACGTTCAGGCCGGCGCACAGAGGACGCGAACACGCATCGCGATCGCGACATCCGCGCAATCGGTGGCGCAAGAGCTGGACCTGAATCCAAATCGGATTCGGGTCGGATAGCGCAGCGGGGTGTTTTACGACTTGGCGAAAGCGGGCTCGGCGCCCGGTTTGGCCGGCGCGGCGCTCCGCGGCGATTTCCGCTTCGGCGCCGGCTCGGCCGCCTTGGCCGCCGCGGCCGCACTGGCCGCCGCGGCATCGCTGGCCGCTTTCGCGAGGCGCAAGGCGCGCAGACGCGCGGTCTTGTCCGCCTCGGCTTGTTGAATCTTGTTGCGCTCGGCATGCGCCGTGCGCGCGTCTTCGTCGCGCTGCTTCGACTTGGCGTTGCGCTGGCTGGCCCGTTGGCGCGCTTCTTCCGGGCTCAGTGTCGGCGATCGTGCCATGCTAACGCTCCTGGTTTCGAAGGGCCGCGAAAAGAGGGGCGGCGCTGGGCCGCCCCGCCAATTCAGTCAACCATCTTGAGATTGACGGCCGCGGGCTTGCCGCGGTCCTGCTCGACATCATAGCTGATTTTCTGGCCTTCGCGCAGATCATCGATTCCCGCGCGCTCGAGCGCTGAAATGTGCACGAAAACGTCTTTGGACGCGTCTTGGGGCTGGATGAATCCGAAGCCCTTTTGCGCGTTGAACCACTTAACTGTACCGATCGACATGACTAACCTTTGCTCTAAGACCGCGACGCATCATGCGCCGCGGATCGGCCCTCGCGGGGCGGACCCCTGATATATGGGGTCGATGGGGCCGGATTGTAACCGGGGCGCGAAAATAGTTTTGACGGCCAAACAGGGCCGCTAGCCCCGCTTGCCGGCCCGGCTAGACGATTCCCCGGCCGCGCAAAGCCGCCACTGCCGCCCCATCCAGGCCGAGGAGCTCGCCGAGAACCTCGGCCGTGTGCTCGCCCACCATGGGGGCGCCACGGCGGTATTCCACCGGCGTTTCCGAGAGCTTGATCGGGCTCGCGATATAGCGCTCGGGCTTGCCGGTGGCCGTGTGCGGGATCTCGACCACCATGCCGCGGGCCTGGACCTGCGGGTCGGCGAAGACCTGGTCGATGGCGTTGACCGGCCCGCACGGCACCGCGCGCTTCGAGAGCCCCGCGATCCAATCGGCCGAGGTTCTGCGCACCGTCAGCGCTTTCACCTGTTCGACGCAAGGCCCGCGATTGGCGACGCGCAGCGCGTTGGTGAGAAAGCGCGGGTCGTCCGCCAGCGTGGGTTCGCCGGCGAAATCAGCAAAGGAGCGGAACTGGCGATCGTTGCCGACGGCGAGGATGAAATGGCCGTCCGCCGTCGGGAAAGCCTGATAGGGCACGATGGTGGCATGCGCCGTGCCCCAGGGTCCCGGCACCTTGCCGGTATGGAGGTAGTTCATGCCCTCGTTGATGAGCCACGCGACCTGGGTGTCGAGGAGGGCCAGATCGATGTGCTGGCCCTTCCCGGTGGCGTCGCGGTGGCGCAGCGCGGCAAGGATGGCAACGTTGCAATACATGCCGGTCATCACGTCGGCGATGCCGACGCCGACCTTGGCGGGCTCGCCGCCCAGATGGCCGGTGATGCTCATGATGCCGCCCATGGCCTGCACCACGAGATCGAAGCCGGCGCGTTCGGCGTAAGGGCCGGTCTGGCCGAAGCCGGTGAGCGAACAATAGACCAGGCGCGGGAAGCGAGCCTTGATCTGCGCGTAGGCGAGCCCGTATTTCGCGAGATCGCCGACCTTGTAGTTCTCGAACAGCACGTCGCACTTCGCGATCAGATCGAGCGCCAAGCGCTGGCCCTCTTTCGCCGCGAAGTTGAGCGTGATCGATCGCTTGTTGCGGTTGGCGGCGTTGAAATAGACGCTTTCGCGCGGCTGCTCGCGGCCGGCCTTGTCCTTGAGATAGGGTGGGCCCCAGGCGCGCACGTCGTCGCCGGTCTCCGGGCGTTCCACCTTGATGACGTCGGCGCCGAGGTCGCCCAGAATCTGCGTGGCCGTCGGCCCCGCCAAAATGCGCGTCATGTCGAAGATGCGGATGCCGGCCAGAGGCCCAGGCATGGAATTCTCCTCCGAAAGAGTGCGCGCTTATAGTGATGGACATGCGCCGGCGGCAAGCATGCGCCTCATCCGCCTCGAAGGCGGCGACCACACTTGGCCCAACGGAATCCAGTATTTGCCGGCGATGTTCATCGGCAACGTCAACCGCGACATCGACGGTGGCGACGCGATGTGGGAATTCTTCACCACTGCGCCAGGGCGGTGACGACAAGGATTGTTGGGGGTGAATCGCCGGAATCGGCGGCTTTTCACGTATAAGTGGGCAGGATACGCCCCACGGGGAGGCCGCCATGATGCGCCGGCTTCGACGGATCGTCCTGGCTTGCGCCGTTCTCGGCGCCGCCGCCGCGGCACAAGCGGAGATGCAGACGCGCACGCTCGTCCAGGGCCAGATCAGCCGCACCTATATCTTCTACGTTTCCGACAGCGCGCGCCAAACCGGCGCGGGCTTGCCGCTGGTCGTCGCCCTCCATGGCGGCGGCGGCACCGCCGAGCAGATGATGCGCTTCAGCCGCTTCAACGCGCTCGCCGCGAAAGAGGGCTTCGCGGTCGCCTATCCGCAAGGCATCGGCCGGGCCTGGAACGACGGCCGCATCTTCCGCGGCCGCAGCGAGACCGATGCCGACGATGTCGGCTTCATCCGCGCCGTGGTCGCCGACGCGGCCACGCTGGCGCCGCTCGACCGCCGCCGTTTCTTCGCCGCCGGCATTTCCAACGGCGGCTTCATGAGCTTCCGCCTCGCCTGCGCGGCGGCCGATCTGTTCCGGGCGATCGCGCCCGTCACCGCGACAATGCCCTCGGATCTCGCGCCCCACTGCAAGCTGGCGGTGCCGGTCTCGGTGCTGCTCATCAACGGTACTGCCGATCCGCTGGTGCCGTACGGGGGCGGGCACGTGCGAGGACCCTTCGGCGCGCCGCGCGGCGCGATCTGGTCCACCGACCGCACGATCGCCTTCTGGGCGCAGCACAATCGCTGCGCCGCTGCGCCCGCCATCGCTGCATGGCCCGACCGCGATACCGGCGACGGTTCGCGCGTAATCGAAACCGACTGGCGCGGCTGCGCCGGCGGCCGCGTCCGCCTGCTGCGCATCGAAGGCGGCGGCCACACCTGGCCCGGCGGCACGCAATATCTTCCCGCCGGCTGGATCGGCACGACCAACCGCGATTTCGACGCCACCGAAGCGATCTGGAACTTCTTCAAGACGGCGCCGGCGCGGTGAGTCGCTAACGCCCGCGCCGCATCGCGAGGGCGTCGAGGGCGCCTTGTAGGATGTAGGCGGCTGCGGCGCGGTCGACGACTTCGGCTCGGCGCTTGCGGCTCAAATCCATCTCGTCGACGAGCATGCGCTGCACGGCCGCGGTCGAAAGTCGCTCGTCCCAGAAAGCGTAAGGCAGGGGATGCCGCTTGGCGAATTCGCGCGCGAATTCGCGGGTCGCCTGGCAGCGCGCGCCTTCGGTGCCGTCCATGTTGACCGGGAGGCCGTAAACCAGGGCGCCCGCCTGCCGCGCGCCGGCCAGGGCGAAGAGCTTCGCCGCATCGGCGGTGAATTTCGTCCGCGCGATGGTCTCGACCGGCGTCGCGATCGTGAACAGCGCGTCCGACACGGCGACGCCGATGGTCTTGGTGCCGAGATCGAGCCCCATCAGGCGCTCGCCGCGCTTCAGCAGGCCGGGGAGGGCATCGAGAGGCTGTTCCATGGCCGGTTCACTGGCAGAAACGCCGGCGACTGTCCATTCACGCGCCATCGCGTCCGCTTGCGACCCGGCCCCCCGCGCGATAGTTTCCGCGCGCCTTCGCACGGGCTCCCCACCCAATCACCACCGAGACCGCCATGGCGCTCGATACCGCCGACGTGAAACGCATTGCCCGGCTGGCCCGCATCGCGGTGCCGGCCGAGGAATTGCCGGCGCTCGCCAAGGAGCTCAATGGCCTGCTCGATTGGGTCGAGCAACTGAACGCGGTCGACACCGCCGGCGTCGAGCCGATGACGAGCGTGGTTGCGGTCAGCTTGCCGATGCGCGAGGACGCGGTCACCGACGGCGGCATTGCCGAGAAGGTGCTCGCCAACGCGCCCGAGCGCGTGCACGGCTTCTTCGCCGTGCCCAAGGTCGTCGAGTAGGGGCGATGGCGCCGCTCACCCACCTCACCATCGCGGAGGCGCGCGCCGGGCTCGAGGCGCGAAAGTTCTCCGCGCGTGAGTTGGCCGAGGCGCATGTGAAGGCGGTCGAGGCGATGCGGCCGCTCAATGCGTTCCTGACCGAGACGCCGGAGCGCGCGCTGGCGATGGCCGATGCCGCCGATGCACGGCTCAAGGCCGGCGCGGGCGGCTTGCTCGAAGGCATTCCGCTGGCGATCAAGGATCTTTTTTGCACCGAGGGCGTCCGCACCACGGCGGCCTCGAAGATTCTCGGCAATTTCGTCCCGCCCTACGAATCCACCGTCACTGCCAATCTCTGGCGCGCCGGCGCCGTGATGCTCGGCAAGACCAATCTCGACGAATTCGCCATGGGCTCGTCGAACATGACCAGCGCCTTTGGCCCGGTCGAGAATCCGTGGCGGCGGAAGGGCGACAATCACAAGCTGGTGCCCGGCGGCTCCTCGGGCGGCTCGGCGGCCGCCGTCGCGGTGCGGGCCGCGCTCGGTGCCATCGGCACCGACACCGGCGGCTCGATCCGCCAGCCCGCGGCCTTCACCGGCACGGTCGGCATGAAGCCGACCTATGGCCGCTGCTCGCGCTGGGGCATCGTCGCCTTCGCCTCGTCGCTCGACCAGGCCGGGCCGATGACGCGTACCGTGCGCGATGGCGCGCTGATGCTGCGCGCCATGGCCGGGCACGATCCCAAGGATTCCACCTCGGTGCCGCGGCCAGTGCCGGACTACGTCGCGGCCCTCACCGGCAACATCCGCGGCTTGAAGGTCGGCATTCCCAAGGAATATCGCGTCGACGGCATGCCGGCGGAGATCGAGGCGCTGTGGCAGCAGGGCATCGCATGGATGAAGGCGGCGGGCGCCGAGATCCGCAACATCTCCTTGCCGCACACGAAGTATGCGCTGCCGGCCTATTACATCGTGGCGCCGGCCGAGGCGTCGTCGAATCTCGCGCGCTACGACGGCGTGCGCTATGGCCTCCGCGAAAGCGGCGAGGGCCTGATCGACATGTACGAGAAGTCGCGCGGCGCCGGCTTCGGCCGCGAGGTGCGCCGGCGCGTGATGATTGGCACCTACGTTCTCTCCGCCGGGTATTACGATGCCTATTACCTGAAGGCGCAGCGTGTGCGCGCGCGCATCGCGGAGGATTTCAAGCGGGCCTACGAGCAGGTGGACGTGATCCTGACGCCGGCCACGCCGGGCGCCGCCTTCGCCGCCGGCGAGAAGATGGACGATCCCATCGCGATGTATCTGAACGACGTGTTCACGGTGCCGGTGAATCTCTCGGGCCTGCCCGGCATTTCGGTCCCCGCGGGCCTCAACGCCGAAGGCCTGCCGCTCGGCCTCCAGCTCATCGGCCGCGCCTTCGACGAGGAGACGATGCTCCGCGCCGCCGAGGTGCTCGAGCGCGCGGCGGGCTTCAAGGCGCTGCCGCAGACGCTCGCGGGGTAGGCCCAGGGCTTCGGGGGCCTTGCAGCCCGCCGCCGAAACCTTTCAAGATGCCTCCCGAAGGCTGGCCGCAAGGTCCGGCCAACAATAAACAAGGGAGGAAGGAAATGACGTTGCCCCTTCGCACGTGGGCTGCGGCCATCGCCGCCGGTGCCGCCTTTGCCTTCGCTGCCACGATTCCTGCGAGGGCCGAGGAAATCTCGGTAACCCATTGGGGTGCCTTGATGTATGGCACGCCTTATGCGGTCGCCCTGAAGAAGGGATTTTTCAAGGAGGCGGGCGTCAATGTCACCGGCATCCTCACATCCAAGGGCGGCGGCACCACGGTGCGCAACGTGCTCGAGGGCGGGCTGCCGTTCGGCGAGGTGGCGCTGTCCGCGGCCGTGGCCGCCATGCAGGAGAACACCGACATCAAGATCGTGATGATGGGCGTGCGCTCGGCGGCCGACATCTATTGGGTCGTAAAGCCCGCTTCGCCGCTGAAGACGGTCAAGGACCTGGTCGGCAAGAAGCTGGCCATCACCAGCCCCAAATCGGTCACCGATAGCCTTTCGACGATGGTGCTCGAGAAGCACGGCATCTTCGCCAAGGTCGAGCGTCCGGCGCTCGGCACGGTCGGCGCCGGCCTGACGGCGCTCGACAAGGACGCGGTCGATTCGGCCTCGCTGATCGATCCGCTCTATTCGGCGCGCAAGGATCGATATCGCGTGCTGTTCGCGATCAAGGACGAGCTGCCGCCGATCGCGCAGACCGTCGGCATCGCCTCGACCAAGTTCATGAAGGAGCAGCCCGAGAAGCTCCGCGCCCTCATCGCCGGCCGCATGAAGGCCGTGGACTACATCTACGCCAATCCCAAGGACGCGGCGAAGCTGCTCTCCGAATCCTACGACAAGCTGCCGATCGAAGTGGCCGAGAGCGCCGTCAACAACAATGTCGGCATCAAATATTGGGGCCGCGGCGGATTCGAAATGGCAGCCATGAACGAGATGATCAAGGCACTCAAGATCGTGGGCGCCCTCAAGGCCGAAGTCGATTGGAGCAAGATGGTCGACAAGTCCTTCCTGCCGAAGGAGCTGCAGGAGTCGAACTGACCGAGGTGGGGAGTTTCGCACTGATGTTGTCGTCCCCGCGCAAGCGGGACCCAATTCTCCATCTGCGAGGCCCGGCGAAGGGCGGCGCGCTTGCCGATGCATGGGCCCCCGCCTTCGCGGGGCGACATTTTTTGGATGGCGTTTTCACGACACTCTGAGGAGGGCGTTACAATGTCACGCACCACACGAGCCGCACTGATCGTGATCGGGATTCTGGCGGCCGCGCCGGCGGCCAATGCCGAAGACGTCGTCGTCACCCAGTTCGGCGCGGCCTTCGCCGGCAATCCCTTCGCGGTCGCCATCGACGGCGGTTATTTCAAGAAGGCCGGGGTCGACATCACCGGCGTCGTCTCCGGCGCCGGCGGGGGCACTTCGGTGCGCAACGTGATCGCCAGCAATCTCGGCTATGGCGAGGTCGTGCTCTCGGCCGCGGTCGCCGCCATCGAGCAGGGGCAGGACATCAAGGTCGTCAATATCGGCGCCCGCACGGTCGCCGACATCGTCATGGTCGTGAAACCCGACTCGCCGATCAGGACCCTCAAGGACCTGGCCGGCAAGAAGATCGGCTTCAGCAATCCCAAATCGCTCTCCGAGATCATGGCGATCATGACCGTGGAGAAGGCCGGGCTGAAGCCGGAACAGGTGCAGCGCGTGGCGCTCGGCAGCCTCGGCGGCGCCCTCACCGCGCTCGAGAGCGGCGCCGTCGACATGGCGGTCGGCCTCCAGGTCGTCTGGCAGCAGCGCTCCGACAAGATGCGCGTCATGCTCGATGCCGGCAGGGATCTGCCGCCGATGGTGCAGTCGGTCGGCATCGCGACCGGCGACCTCATGCGCAAGAAATCCGAGACGCTCCGCGCCATCATCGCGGCCCGACGCGAGGCGGTGCGCTTCATGAACGCCAACCCGCAGCAGGCCGCGAAACTGACCGAGAAGCATTTCCCCAAAGTGCAGCCGGCGATCCTGGCCAAGGTCACCGAATCGCTGGCCAAGAGCGGCTATTGGAGCGAGGGCGGGATCGAGATGGCGCCGATGGAGAACATGGCCCGTGGCCTGCAGCTCGTCGGCGAGATCAAGGGCGCGGTCGATTGGAAAAAGGTCGTGGACAAGTCGTTCCTGCCGAAGGACCTGCAGAACTGATGGCGCCGAACCCCGTTCACGCACGCCTCAGCGGCGTCACGCGCGTCTATGCCGCCGTCGCCGGCTACCGGCCCGTTCATGCGCTCGGTCCCGTCGATCTCGAATTGCGGCACGGCGAGTTCTTCTCGGTCGTCGGCCCATCCGGCTGCGGCAAGTCCACCTTGCTCGAAGTCATGGCCGGGCTGCAGCCGCCGAGCGAGGGCACGGTCGAGTTCGAGGGCAAGAAGGTGGCCGGCGAAGTGCCTGACGGCGTCGGCGTCGTCTTCCAGGAGGATGCCAGCTTTCCCTGGCTGACCGTCTGGGACAATGCCGCCTTCGGCCTGCGCCGGGCCGGCATGGACGGCGCCGAGATCGAGCGCCGGGTGGGCGATGCGCTCGCCTTCATGGGGCTCAAGGATTTCCAGCAGGCCTATCCGGCGCAGCTTTCGGGCGGCATGCGCCAGCGCGTCTGCATCGCACGCACGCTGGTTCTGCAGCCGCGCCTGATTCTGCTCGACGAGCCGTTCGGTGCCCTCGACGCGCAGACGCGCCTGCTGATGGGCGACGAGGTGCTGCGGCTCTGGCGGCGCACCGGCGCCACGATCCTGCTCATCACCCATGCGCTCGACGAGGCCGCGATGCTCTCGGACCGCGTCGGCGTCATGTCGGCGCGGCCGGGGCGATTCCTCGATCTCGTCGAGACGAATTGGCCCAAGGACCGCGACAGCACCATCGTGAGCCAGGCCGGCTTTGGCGCGGTGACGGCGCGCCTCTGGCACCACCTTCGCGGCGAATCGATGAAAGCGATGGGGCAGAGCGCGCCGGCCCCGGCGGGCGCATGAACCATGGCGCCATGAACCGGGTGGGGACGATCCGCCTGATCGTGATCGTGGGGCTCGTGGGCACGCTCGAGCTTCTCATCCGCGCGGACGTCATTCCGCGGCGGACGATCCTGCCACCCTCGGAAATGGCCGAGGCGCTGGCCAATCTGCTCGCCTCGGGCAAGGCGACGCAGGACATCGTGCAGACCCTCACCTGCGTGGCGGCGGCGCTGGTCTCGTCGATCATCGGCGGCTTCGGCGTGGGCGTGCTGATCCACCGCGTGCCGCGCCTGCGCCGGGCCCTCGATCCCTTCTTCGCCACCTACTACGCGGTGCCGTTCTTCATCTTCTATCCGGTGCTGATCGCGATCTTCGATCTCTCGCTGCTGCCCATCATCCTGATGGGCTTCGCCTTCGCCGTGATCGCCATGACCATCGCGACGCTGAACGGCCTCGACCGCGTGCCGAAAGTGATGGCCAAGGTGGCGCGCGTGCACCGCATGGCGGGCTTCGATACGGCGTTGCGCATGAAACTGCCCGCCGCGGCGCCGCACCTCTTCACGGGGCTCAAGCTCTGCGTCGCCTACAGCTTCATCGGCGTGATCGCGAGCGAGTTCATCCTGGCGCCCTCCGGCCTCGGCCACGCCATCGCCTATGCCTACAACGATTTCGACAACCGGACCATGTACGCGCTGATGCTGTTCGTGCTGGTCGTCGTCATCACCGCCAACATGATCCTGCACGGCTGGGAGCAGCGCCTGTTGCGGCGCTGGCAGGGGCGATGAACGCCACCGCCAAACGCAGCTTCGACATTCTGCTGGTGCTGGTTGCGCTGTTCGTGGCGTGGCAGGCGCTCTATCACGTGGTGGGCGACACGGCACTCACATCGCCACTCCAGACCTTCGCCTATATCGGCGAGCTCTTCACCACCAAGAGCGAGCGTTTCGCCGCCCATGCCTGGGAGACGGGCCGCGCCTTCCTGCTGGCGCTGGCGCTTTCCTACGCCATCGGCATGTCGATCGGCATCCTGCTGGGCGCGCACCGGCTTTCGGGCGCCGTCGGCGAGCCCATCCTGGTGGCGCTCTATTCGCTGCCGAAGGTGACGCTCTATCCCGTCATCCTCCTGGTCTTCGGCCTCGGCCTTTCGGCCAAGGTGGCGTTCGGCGCCATCCACGGCGTGATCCCGGTCGCGATCTTCGTCATGAACGCGATCCGCCACATAAAGCCGGCCTACTTGAAGACCGCGCGCACGATGAACCTTTCGCCTTGGCAGACGGTCGCGACCGTCATCGTGCCGGCGACCATGCCCGAGATCGTGACGGGGCTCCGGGTGGGCTTCTCGGTCACCCTCCTCGGCGTGCTGATCGGCGAGATGTTCGCCTCCAAGCAAGGCCTGGGCTTCATGGTCATGAACGCCATCAATTTGGCCGACGTGGAGACGATGATGGCGGTCGCCGTTCTTCTCTTTGCCGCCGCCGCCATCGCCAACGGGTTCCTGCTATGGCTGGATCACCGGCTGCATCGGAGGGTGTGACGCGCGTTCGATTGCGCGCTTCGCGGGCGCCGTGGTACTGCATTTCGACGTCATCCTGAGCAAAGCGAAGTATCCGGCCTCGGCGCCATGAACCTTGGGGGCGCGGCGATATCCTTCGCTTCGCTCAGGATGACGGCTTGAGAAATCGCCTCCAGTCCCAAATATCCAACCTATGCCCGCACACCTCATCTCCGGCCGCACCGGCCAATGGGAAATCGTCATCGGCATGGAGGTCCATGCCCATGTGACTTCCAAATCCAAGCTCTTCTCCGGCGCCTCGACCGCGTTCGGCGCGGAGCCCAACACGCAGGTGTCGCTGGTCGATGCCGCTATGCCGGGCATGCTGCCGGTCATCAACCGCTTCTGTGTCGAGCAGGCCGTGCGCACCGGGCTCGGGCTCAAGGCGCAGATCAACCTGCACTCCGTGTTCGACCGGAAGAACTATTTCTATCCCGATCTCCCGGCCGGCTATCAGATCTCGCAATACAAGCAGCCGGTGGTGGGTGAGGGCGCGCTGATAATCGATCTCGAGGACGGCACCAGCAAGAGCATCGGCATCGAGCGCCTCCATCTCGAGCAGGATGCCGGCAAGAGCCTCCACGACCAGGACCCGCGGCGTACCTTCGTCGATTTGAACCGCGCCGGCGTGGCGTTGATGGAGATCGTGTCCAAGCCCGATCTCCGGAGCGCCGAGGAGGCGGGCGCCTATCTCGGCAAGCTCCGCTCGATCCTGCGCTATCTTGGCACCTGCGACGGCGACATGGAGAAGGGGAGTCTCCGCGCCGACGTCAACGTCTCGGTGCGCCGCGCCGGCGAGGCCAAGCTCGGCACGCGCTGCGAGATCAAGAACGTGAACTCGATCCGCTTCATCAAGCAGGCGGTGGAGTACGAATCGCAGCGCCAAGTCGAACTCCTCGAAAACGGCGGCGCCATCGTCCAGGAGACGCGCCTCTTCGACAGCGCCCGCGGCGAGACGCGGCCGATGCGCTCCAAGGAAGAGGCGCACGATTACCGCTATTTCCCCGATCCCGACCTCTTGCCGCTGGTGCTCGATCCCGCCTGGGTCGAAGACATCAAGCGCGGCCTGCCGGAGCTGCCGGACGACAAGAAGGAGCGTTGGCGGAACTGGTATGGTTTGTCACTAGACGTAATCGAAACGCTAGTTCGGGAGCGCGACGAGGCAATAACGTGCGAGCAAAAGTTAACAGATACACTGGTATCCATCGATCCCAGAATTAGCGAGTACTGCGTTGATCACGTTGATGGCCCTGATCGGCAGAAGTATCGAAGGATAGAATTTGCCAAACTTCCCGAACATCTGAAAGCGATTGTACATCAAGGTTCCCGGCAGTTCGGAAATCTGGCCGCAAACAATGTCCCAGGATTTGCGTCAACCGCCCATGTTTCAGCCGGTGAAGTTTTTCGGAGCGCGGATGTCTCGGGAGTCGCCTATTTGCTCGCGACGGGCACGGTTTCCGGACGTTCGGTAGGCGATATATTGCAGTGGACCTTCGAGCACAAGCGGAGCGCGCAGGAAGCAGTTGATACCCTCGGCCTGAAGCAAATCACCGACACCGGCGCCATCGAGGCCGCCATCGACGCCGCCATCGCCGCGGCACCCGGCCAAGCCGCGCAATACAAGGCCGGCAACGCCAAGGTCGCCGGCTGGTTCGTCGGCCAAGTGATGAAGGCCACTGGCGGCAAGGCCAATCCGAAGATCGTCAACGAAATCCTGGCGAAGAAGCTGGGCGGATGACGCCGCCGCGGTTTGAAGTCGTCGGCGATATAACGCATATTGAAACCATCGCCGTCGGCTCGCGAATACGGCAGCTGCCGGAACTCCAAAAACGCTATGGCCGTGGACGATGGCGAAAATGCAAAGGCATCGCGCGCGTTCGCTTTGATGACGGACAAACCTACTATGCGGAAATACACTGGTACGAGGCGCACGGCATCGGGCGTCGCGGACTCAAGATCAAAACCATACTCGACTGAACCCAAGCGGCGGGCAGGTGGAAGTGCACGCCGCCTTGTGCTGTGCGTGCGAAACGATGGCTACGACATTTCGCTGGTTCCGCGCAAAATCTATGTGGCCTTGCCTGACGCCAAAGCCGCGAAGGTCAAGATGATCCGGGTCGTTGATGAATCCGGCGAGGACTACCTGTTTCCGCGCGAATACTTCGTGCCGATAAAGGTCTCCCGCGCAGCGCAAATCGCCTTCGATCACCAAGCCTAGTCGCGGCCGCCGGTTTTTCACGAAGACATGCTCATCCTCGGCGTCCATTCGGGCTATCACGACGCTTGCGCCGCGCTCTACGACGGCTACCGGCTCGTCGCCGCCGTGGCGCAGGAGCGCATGACGCGGCGGAAGATCGACGGCGGGCGCGTGCCGACTGAGGCCATCGACGAATGCCTCGCCATCGCCGGCGCTGCGCGGAAGGAGGTGGGCGCCCTGGTGTTGGGCCGCGGCGCGTTTCCCGCGCGCTTCTACGATCATCTCCCGTTCGACCGCGCGCTCGAAGCCAAGCTCCGCCGCCTCGTCGGCAAGGAGAAGCACAAGAGCATGGAGCGCGAGTGCGTGCGCTACGGGCGCGCGGATTCCGAGGCCATGTTCCGCGCCGGCGATTTCCTCGGCGCCTTGGAATTGCCCGCCGGCATTCCCGTGCGCTTCTTCAATCACCACGAGGCGCACGCGCTGCCGTCGCTGTTCCACACCTATTGGGACGCAGCACTGCTCTACACGGCCGACGGCGGCGGCGACAACGTGCAATACAGCCACCGCGTCTTCCGCGACGGCAAGATCGAGACGCTGTTCGGCGGCGACGAGGAGCTCGCCCGCCCGATGCGCGTCGACAGCGTGGGCCTTGCGTATGGCTACGCGACGCAAGCACTCGGATTCCGCATCAACCGCCACGAGGGCAAGACCACGGGCCTCGCGGCACTCGGCAAGCCGGTGTTCTACGACGCGATCGCCGCTCATTTCAGAACCGACGGGGCCGGCACGATTACGAGCGACTTCACCGACAATCCGGCGATGCGCAATTTCCTGCTCGATCTCTTCAAGGGCGCCAAGCGCGAGGACGTTGCGGCCTCGATCCAGCGCTTCCTCGAGGAATTCGTGCTGCAGGCGGTCGGGCGGCTTTTGGCGCGGAGCAGCGTCCGCAAGCTCGGTTTGGCCGGCGGCGTCTTCGCCAATGTGCGGCTCAACCAGCGGCTTGCCGAGGAACTGCCGGTGGACGAGGTGTTCGTCTATCCGGCGATGAGCGACCAGGGCCTCGCCGCGGGCGGCGTGCTCAAATATCTCCTGGAGCGCGACGGGCTCGAGACCTGGCTCAAGAACCGCTATCCGTTGGAGACGCTCTATTACGGGCGCGATTTCGGCGACGGAATCGATCGCGTGCTCGGCGCCGATGCCGCCATCCGCCGCCTGCCGGGGGCACCGGTCGAAACCGCGGCCGAACTCGTCGCCAAGGGCAGCATCGTCGCCATCTACACCAAGGGCATGGAATACGGGCCGCGGGCGCTGGGCGCGCGCACCATCCTGGCGACGCCGTCCGATGCCGCGATCAACGACACCTTGAACGAGCGCCTGGAGCGCTCCGAATTCATGCCGTTCGCGCCGGTGGTGGCCGAGGAGGACGCCGACAGAGTGTTCAAGCTCGGCCGGGCCAAGGCCTATGCGGCCCGGTTCATGACCATAACCGCCCATGTCCAGCCCGGATGGCGCGAGCGTATTCCCGCGGTGGTCCATGTCGACGGCACGGCCCGGCCCCAAACGATCCGGCGTGCCGCCAACCCGCTCTACTACGACATCCTGAAGGCCTTCGAACGGCGGACGGGCCTCCCGATCCTCATCAACACCAGCTTCAACGTTCATGAAGAGCCGATCATCAACCGCCCCGAGGAATGCCTGCGGGCGCTCCGCGACCGGCGCATCGACTATGTGGTGACCGAGCGCGCGGTCTATGCCGGTCCCGCGGCCGGCATGGCCTGAGCCAGAGGCCGAGGCGCCGGCGGCGGCCAGCGGCGCGAGCGTCCGGTGGGGGCGAAATTGCCGGATTCTAAGCGTTTTTTGCCCGCCAGGGCGACGTGGCTTTACCGTTTGTTTACTGCAATCCCGGCAAACTGGCCAACATTGACGACGGGACTTCCGCTCGAAGCCCGAGATTGCGTTAACTGGGAGGTGAAGTCGCGGAGAGGGGGGCCTACCGCGGTGGCAACATGTTCGTTCGCCGGCCGAATACAGCGCGGGAAGAATCACCCCTGGACTGCCTTAAGGGCATCGCCGGGGCCGGCGCCGCTTTGGCCGCGGACGGCATCGATTTCGACCCGATCTTCCGCCTGATCTTCGATCGCGTCGGCGTCGGCATCTGGCAAAGCACGCCCGAGGGCCGCTACCTCCGCGTCAATCGCCGCTGCGCCGAGCTCATGGGCTACGATTCGCCCGAGGCCGCCGTCGCCGGCGTCGGCGACATCGCCTCGGAGATCTACGTCGATCCCGCCGCGCGCGAATCCTTCAAGGAGCGCCTGGCCGCGGACGACTGCGTTTCGGGCTTCGTCGCGCGCCACCGCCGGCGCGACGGCAGCGAATGGTGGGCCCGGCTCAGCGCCGTCGTCGTGCGCGGACCGGACGGCAAACCGAAATTCTACATCGGCTCGAGCGAGGACGTGAGCGAGCTGATCGAAGTCCAGGATCAGCTGCGCGCCGCCGAGCGCGACATGCGCGCCATCTGGGAGAACGCCGCCGAAGGCATGTACCGCTCCTCGCCCGAGGGCAAGCAGCTCCGCGCCAATCCGGCCCTCGTCCGGCTCAACGGCTACGCCAGCGAGGCGGAACTTCTGGCCAACGTGAACGACATCGCGCGCGAGTGGTATGTGGATCCCGCGCGGCGCGACGAATTCAAGCGCCTGCTCGGCGAGCACGGCCGCGTCGCCGATTTCGAATCCGAGATCTATCGCCACAAGACGCGCGAGCGGATCTGGATCAGCGAAAATGCGTGGGAAGTGCGCGACGCTGCCGGCAAGTTGCTCCACTACGAAGGCACCGTGCGCGACGTCACGATCCAGAAGCTCGCCGAACAGCGCAGGCGCGAAAGCGAAGAGCGCTTCCGCGATTTCGCCGAGGCCTCGTCGGACTGGTATTGGGAAAGCGACGCCGGCCACGTCTTCACCTACATCTCCGACGCCATCCGCAGCGTGCGCGGTGAGCCCGGGAAGTACCTCGGCATGCGGCGCCACGATCTGACGGTGGCCGCCGAGGAGGATCCCACGCGCTGGCGCGAGCATCTCGCGGCCATGGACCGGCACGAGCCGTTCCGCGACTTTGTTTACAAGGTTCCGGCCCCCAGCGGCGAAACGCAGACGATTTCGGTCAGCGCCAAGCCGGTGTTCGGCGTCGACGGCGCGTTCAAGGGCTATCGCGGCACCGGCCGCCTCGTCACGGCGCAGGCGCGCCAGCAGGAGCTGCTGCGGGCGAGCGAGCAACGCTTCCGCGACTATGCCGACACGGCCTCCGATTGGTTCTGGGAGAGCGACCGCGAGCACCGCTTCACCTATCTCTCGGCCAGCGAGCGGCGGCCGAACCTCCGCGACTCGGCGGTGATCGGCAAGACGCGCTGGGATCACGCCGACGACGTGAACGAAGATCCCGCCAAGTGGGCCGCGCATCTCGCAGCGCTCGAGCGCCACGACTCGTTCCGCAATTTCGTCTTCCGCATGCGCAACCACAAAGGCGAGGCGGAATACATCTCGGCCAGCGGCAAGCCGGTGTTCGATGCCGCCGGCGAATTTCAGGGCTATCGCGGCTCGGCGCGGCGCATCACGCAGGAGGTGCGCCAGCAGGCGCTGCTCCGCGAGAGCGAAGAGCGCTTCCGCGATTTCGCCGACACCGCGTCCGATTGGTTCTGGGAGACCGACCCCGCGCATCGGATCAGCTACGTTTCCGAGACCGCCAGCATGCTGAACGGCGGCGTGCGCGGCAAGGCGATCGGCAAGCTGCGCTCGGAGCTCGCGGCCGACGTCGATTCCGAACCGGAGAAGTGGGCGGCATTCGACAGCCTGCTCCAACGCCACGAGCCGTTCCGCGATTTCAAGTATCAGATCCGCGTCTCGAGCGGCGAATTCCACCACGTCGCGGTCAGCGGCAAGCCGATGTTCGCGCCCGACGGCGCCTTCCTCGGCTATCGCGGCTCGTCGCGCGTCATCACCGAGCAAGTCAAGCAGCGCGAGGCGCTGCTCGAGAGCGAAGGGCGCTTCCGCGACTACGCCGCCACCGCGTCGGACTGGTTCTGGGAGACCGACGAGGAGCACCGCTTCATCTCGTTCTCCGAGAGCCTCCGGGTCGGGCCGGGCAATCCCGTCGCCGGCATCGGCAAGACGCGCTGGGAGCTGGCGCTCGACGCCGCCGAAGATCGGACCAAATGGGAACGCCATCGCGAGCAATTGGCGCTCCGGACGCCGTTCCGCGATTTCGTCTACCGCATCCGCACCGCCGACGGCATCGAGAACTTCGTCGCCGTGAGCGGCATGCCGGCGTTCGACGAGAAGGGCCGCTTCGGCGGCTACCGCGGTTCGGCCCGCATCATCACCGACGCCATCCGCCAGGCCGATGCGCTGCGCGAAGCCAAGTCGCAGGCCGAGGCCGCGAGCGCTACCAAGTCGGTGTTCCTGGCCAACATGAGCCACGAGCTCCGCACGCCGCTCAACGCCATCATCGGCTTCTCGGAGATCATGGACCGCCAGATGTTCGGCAAGATCGGCGTTCCGCGCTACATCGACTACGTGAAGGACATCCGCGACAGCGCCCAGCACCTCTTGCGCCTGATCGAGGACATCCTCGACCTCTCGAAGGCCGAGGCCGGCAAGATGGAGCTCGAGGAATCCGAGGTCGATCTCGGCTCCTCGATCCGGTCCGCGTGCCTGATGCTGCGCGAGCGCGCGAAGCAGGGCGGCGTCTTGCTCAACGAATCCGTGGCAGCCGAGCTGCCACCGCTCTGGGGCGACCGCCGCCGTGTCCGCCAAGTGCTGTTGAACCTGGTCTCGAACGCGGTCAAATTCACCCCGCGCGGCGGCACCGTCACGGTGTCCGCGGCCGCCAACAGCGACGGAGGGCTTGAATTGTCGGTGGTCGACACCGGCATCGGCATCGACCCGCGCGACATTCCGCGCGTCTTCGAGCCGTTCGTTCAGCTCGGCCGCGACAAGGCGGTGAGCGGCGAGGGCACCGGCCTCGGCTTGCCGCTGTGCAAGGAGCTGGTCGAGATGCATGGGGGCGTCATCAGCCTCGCGAGCGAGATCGGGACCGGCACCACCGTTACCGCGATCTTCCCGCCGTCACGCAGCGCCGCCAAGCGCGCGGCGGCCTGAGCCATGACCCGGCGCAAGCTGCCGATGGATCTCAAGCCCGCCGCGCCCGCGGCCCTGCCCGTGGCGCCGCCGAGCGTCGCAGCGCCCGACGCGCCGCCACCTGCCGCCGCGACACCGGAAGAGGCGAAATCGCTGCTGCTCGCGCACATCAGCCACGGCTTCCGCACGCCGCTCAATGCCATCATCGGCTTTTCCGAGATCATGGAACGCGAGATGTTCGGCAAGATCGGCATCCCGCGCTACATCGAATACGTCCACGACATCCGCGCGAGCGCGCAGCATTTGCTGCGCCTGATCGAAGACGTGGTCGATCTTTCCAAGGCGCAAGGCGGCGCGCTCGAGCTCGACGAGAGCGAGATCGACGTCGCGGCGGCGATCCGCTCGGTGTGCTTGATGCAGCGCGAGAAGTCGGCGCAGGCCGGCGTGCAGATCGTGCAGGAAGTGCCTGACGGGATTCCAAACGTCCTCGGCGACCGGCGGCGCCTGCGCCAGATCCTGCAGAACCTCGTCTCCAACGCCGTGCGCCAGACCTCGCGTGGCGGCACCGTCACCGTCTCGGCCTCGCTCGACCGCGGCAGCATCGCGTTCGTGATCGCCGACACCGGCAAGGGCATGGATGCCGCCGAAATTCCGCGCGCCTTCGATCCGTTCGCCGGCCTCGGCCGGCTCCAGGATGCGGGCGGCGGCGGCACCGGCCTCGGCCTGCCGCTGTGCAAGGGCCTGATGGAGCTGCACGGCGGCACGATCGCGCTCGAGAGCCTGCCCGGCAAGGGCTCGACCGTGACCGCGACCTTCCCGCCGTCGCGCACCGTGAAGGCGAAACCGGCCGACAAATAGCGCGCCGCGTTCGGGATTCGCGCGGCGCCGCGTGCGGCGCATTCGGCTTCCGCGCTTGAGTGACATCGACGCCCTCCCTAGTGTGGCCGCCTTCAATCAGCGGAGAGAGGCTCATGATCGATCTCTACACATGGTCCACGCCCAATGGGCGCAAGATCTCGATCATGCTCGAGGAGTGCGGGCTGCCCTACCGGGTGCATCCGATCAACATCGGCAAGAACGTCGACCAGTTCACGCCGGAATTCGTCAAGATCAATCCGAACAGCAGGATTCCCGCCATCATCGACGGCGAGGGGCCCGGCGGCCAGCCGATCACGATCTTCGAATCGGGCGCCATCCTCATCTACCTCGCCGAGAAGACCGGCAAGTTCCTGTCCAAGGACGTGCGCCAGCGCATGGCGGCGATCCAGTGGCTGATGTTCCAGATGGGCGGGGTAGGGCCGATGTTCGGCCAGGCGCATCATTTCCTGCGCGCCGCGCCGGAAAAGGTGCCGTATGGCATCGAGCGCTACACGAAGGAGACGCGCCGGCTCTACGGCGTGCTCGACGGGCGGCTCAAGGCGGTGCCGTATCTCGCCGGCGAATATTCGATTGCGGACATCGCGACCTATCCCTGGGTCGCGCGCCACGAGTGGCACAAGGTGGATCTCGATGATTTCCCGAGCGTCAAGCGCTGGTACGACGCCATCGGCGCGCGTCCGGCGGTGGTCAAGGGCATGGCGGTGCCGCCACCCCCTCCCGGCTGAGCCGGCAGGGCACGCCGCCCGGCGGTGCCGGGCGCGGCCGTGCTAGGCGGCGAGGGCGGTTTCGGCCATCGCGGGCTGAGACTGGCCGTTGCGGCGGGTGAAGCCGGCAAGTTCCTTGCGGCAGGCCTCGAGGTCGCGGAGGATCTTTTGGTCGTCGCGATCGAAGACTTCCATCGAACCGAGCTTGATCTCGACCAGGTCGATCAGCAGTTCCAGGCTTTTGCGCGTCAACATCGAACTCTCCCTAGGCGGCGCCGGTCCCGTCGATCGGCGGCATGGGGAATGATGGAGCGTTAAGCTTGATAAATAGTTAACGGCCGGAGGTGCGGCAATTCGGACCAAGCGCCAGCAAGCTTAACGAAAAATCAAACGCCGGGGCGCACAGTCCCCGCCAGGCGCAAGGCAAGGCCATGGGGCCGTTGCCGCGTCCAGGAAACCCGCCATGCCTGAAGGCAACACCATCAGCGCGTCGCAACTCTTCTCCGACGACGCCAGCGAGTTTTTCATCGATGCCGGCGTGCCGCGCTACAACCGGCGCCTGACCGACAAGGTGCTGGCCGCGTTCAATCACGCCTACGCCATGGGCGAGATGGAGCTCGCGCGTTCGCTTTGGGAATGCCTCGTGACGGCCGAGAAGCTCGGCCAACAGAATCACCGCCGCCGGCCCAACCAAGCGCTCGACCTGGCCGCCGAATGGGTGGCCTTCGTCGACGCGCGCGACCGTTACCGCGACGTGAGCCGCACCAACAAGGGCCGGCCCGACGACGCTTCGGAAGCGTTCCGCACCATGCGCGACGCCTACCAGGCCTGGCAAGCGCACAATGTCAGCGACAAGCCGTCGCCGCTGCGCGCCACCGCCGCCGCCGGCGGCGAGACCGAGGCGGCCCCGGAAGCGCCGCCGCCGTGGCGTCCGGGCGCTAACGGCGGTCACGACTGAAGCCGGCCGAGGCGCGCGCTTTTGTTGTCGCCTCAAGGAATGGCGGCCGCAATCAGTGCGACTGCGCTCGTCGACACCACATTTTGCTCGAAGTGATGGATCGCCGGATCCGAAACCGGACGACGGCCAAGCACGAGCAACCCCGGCGCGGCGGCGAATGATTGACAGGCCGTCACCCCCCGCCTAAATGCACCCTCCCGCGTAAGCAAGCCGGCCACGTCCGCCGGAGCCGAGGCGCCGCGGAGGGTTAGCCAAGTGGTTACGGCAACGGTTTGCTAAACCGTGAACCTCAAAAGGGTTCCGGGGGTTCGATTCCCCCACCCTCCGCCATTTTCTCCTTTAACATTTTGATTTTGTTGTATTTTATTCTCATAGAGTGATTGAACCTACAAATTGGCCTACAAAGACTGAGGCCTAGCATCGTTGGCGCGCGCATTCGGCCGCCAGTGTGCCTCAAGCCGCCATGGCGCCATAGCCGAATGTGCGTTCGAGAACGATGTCGAGGCGCCGCCGTAGCTTCGCTGCTTTTTTGATCTTCCGTCGAACTGCAAGAAAACGCATGCGCTCGGCAGCCTCTACCGCTTCTCGCAAAGTTGCAGCCAGGTGGATTAATGCAACTCTACCTTTCCCGAGCTGGTGCGAATTGCAATCCGGCGCATCCAAAGCTGATTGTTCCACCAAGCGCGATTGGCGCGATACCACTCGATCGTCTGTTGAAGACCCTTTTCCCAACTCACAGCGGGTTTCCAACCGAGTACCCGATGAATCTTTGTCGCGTCGCCGACATTGCGCAACACTTGGCCGGGGCGATCACCGACAAAAACGATGCGCGAAGCTGGATAGTCCATCAAAGCAGCTACGTCGCGAGCAATCGACGCAATTGTGCGGTGCTGTCCACTGGCGACGTTAAAGATCTCGCCGGCCACTTTCTCGATTGGAGCGTGGAGAACGGCGTCGAGTGCTCGGCACAGATCTTCGACAAAAATGAAGTCGCGCCCCGCCGCACCATCGCCGTGGACCGTAAGATCCTCTCCGAGGAGGGCACCGCTGACGAAACGCGGTACAACCTTTTCGAGATGTTGGCGCGGACCGAAAGCGTTGAACGGACGAATAATGATCGCCGGAACTTTGTAGGTCGAGACATAGGCATAGACGAGGCGATCGGCGCCGCACTTGGCACTGGCGTAAGGGTTCATGGGATTCAGCGGGTGATCCTCCGTCATTCTGTCGCCGATCGCTGTCCCGTAGACTTCCGAAGTTGATATGTGGATGAAGCGCTCGACCTTGTTGCCCGCCTTGAGCACCGCGTTTGCAACGGTCTGTGTGCCGATAACGTCGGTCTGGAAAAACAGTAGGTTGTCGTGGATTGATCGCGTTACATGAGTTTCAGCGGCGAAATGAACCACCGCGTCGACCTCCTCCACGCGCGAGAGGACCAGATCGGCGTTGCAGACATTGCCGTACCAAAATTCCACCCGGCCGTCCTCTTCCGGAACGAGCTTGCTCGGCAGATTCTCGATCGACGCGGCATAGGTCAGCGCGTCGAGAATCACGAGCTTGTATTCGGGATATTTGTTCAACAGGTAGCGAGCGAAATTCGAGCCGATAAAGCCGGCGCCGCCCGTCAGTAGGATTTTCTTTGCTGCCATGAACCGGGACCGATGTGAGATGTCTGGATATGGTATGCGCGGCCCGGTTACCCTTGGGCGGGAACTGGCTTGCGCATCATGATCCGTTGAAGGGCATCCACGACGATATCGACTTGTTGCTCGGACATGCCCGGATAGAAGGGCAGGGAAATCGTGCGCTCGCCGATCCATTCCGCGATGGGAAACATTCCAGGGCGATAGCCGAAACGCTCCCGGAAATACGACATGAGATGAATGGGGCGATAGTTGACGACCGCACCGATACGCTCGGCCTTGAGCTGCTCGATGATGCGGTCGCGGCTGCCGTCTTCGATCCAGATCGTGAAGACATGGCGCGCATGAACTGTATTTGAGCGTGATGCCGGAATCCGGATTCCGGCAACGTTGGATAGGCGCTCTTCGTATCGGCTTGCAAGAGCGTGTCGGCGGGCGAGCTTGGGCGCAATCCGATCGAATTGCGGCAGCAAGAGCGCCGCCTCGATGTTGCTCATGTTGTATTTCCAGCCGAGCAGCGTCATATCCCAATGCGTGTAGCCTTCTCGCGCCCGGTCGTACCCCGACTTGGTCATGCCGTGCACGCGCAGAAGGCGCAACTTCTCGGCGGTAATATCGTCATCGCAAACGATGGCGCCACCCTCGCCGCAGGTGATGTTCTTCGTGGCATAGAAACTGAAGCATGCCGCTTCCGCAAGGTCGCCAGGCCGGACGCCGTCGCGTACGCCTTCAATGCAATGCGCGGAATCTTCGATGATCACGAGCCCACGACGATCGGCGATGGCGCGCAGCGCGCGCATGTCGCACATCTGGCCGTAGAGGTGGACCGGCAGCAATGCGCGCGTCCTCGGTCCGATTGCGGCTTCCACCCTAGCGGCATCGATATTGCCCGTATCGTTTTCGGTGTCGACGAATACCGGCGTTGCCCCCGCCTCGAGGATCGCGGTGGACGTGGCGATGAAGCTCATCGGGGTGGTGATCACCTCATCGCCGGCGCCGATTCCTAGGGCCAACAGCGCCATGTGCATGGCGCCCGTGCAGCTCGTGACGCCCCAAGCGTGACGCCGTTTCAGCAAGCACGCGAAACGCGCTTCGAATTCCGCCGTCGCCGCGCCGGTGGTCAGAATGTCGCCGGCAAGCACGCGCGCGAGCGATTGAAGCTCCGCGTCGCCCAAGTCGTGGCGGTAGTAGGGAACTTGCCAATCTGTCAAGTTAGTCACCACAGTCGGACGCCCGAGCGCAAGATTGGCACGTTAGCCGATGTTGGATTTCCACCGCAAATCGCACGGAACCGGCCGGTGAACAGTATTTCAAGTAGCGGTATCATATCCCGAAGGAAATGTTACATGTTCCGTATATTCTGGTACACATGAGACGGTTGCTCAAAACGGGCATGGTCGACAATCCGTATTTGAGACTAGAGGCAGTGGACAAATGCGGCTCAATGGCGCTTCTCCAGCCATCGTAGCAGGCGTTCGAGAATCGGATCGCGATCCCAGTCTTCAAGTGCGCGTGCACGGGCGCTATGGCCGAGGGCGGCGCGCCATTCGGGCGCCCGGGCGAGCGCACGCACCGCCGTCGCCATTGCCAATGCGTCGTCTGGCGGCACTACTACGCCGGCTCCTTCCACAGCGCGCGCAATCTCCGTATCCGGATAAGCGCCGGCAACGACCGGGCGTCCCGATGCCAGCATGCCGCCCAGCTTCGATGGCATGACCAAGTCGGATGCAGCAGCGCGTTGGGGCAGGACGTGAATATCGGCCAAGTTGAGTAGCTCATTCAATTTCTCTAACGGTTGCAGACGCTGGAATCGAATGTTAGAGGCGCCCTTCGCCGCCTCCTCAAGCCTTCTCCGGGCAGACCCTTCACCGCACAGCACGAACACGATGTCGCGCTCACCTTCGAGTAGGTGGGCGGCCGCGGCCAAGGTGTCGAGCCCCTGTTTCTCCCCCATGTTGCCGGAATAAAGCACGACCACAGCTTCGGGAGGAATACCGAGGGCGCCGCGAAATTTCGTTGGCCCTTTCAAGGGCCGGATCAATTCGGTATCGACCCAATTTGGGAACAGCGCGCTCCGACCTGGCATGACGCTTTTCGAGTGAAGCTTCTCGAGCATGCGGGAGGAGATAGTGGTGGCGCGAGCGAAACGGCGCAGAAGCCAGTTCTCGACGGCAAGAGCGAAGCGGCGCAGAAACGCGCCCTTCACCAGGCCAAGTTCGAATCCTGCTTCGAGATCAAAATCTTGAATGTGAACCCATGCCTGTGCGCCACCGAGTGCAGCTGCGAGCAATCCGCCAGGCAGAGCAAAGGCTGGAGGTTTAACGACGCACAGCAGGTCCGGACGCCAAGTTAGGCTATGCCACAACAAAACCGGCAGGGCACTCGCCGCGAAACAGGCGAAATGCAATGCTCTGCGTAACCCTGACTGATGGCGCGGCACCCAGAGGGGGCAGCGGATGACACGGACCCCGTCGATCTCTTCCGCTGAATACCACAGCTTGCAATAGCCTGGGCGGACACGCCACTCTGGATAGTAGGGAGGCGACGTGACGACGCGGACTTTATGACCGCGAGCGGCGAGCCAGCTCCCCATTTCGCCCGTGAACTTTCCGCTTCCCGTAAGCTCAGGAAGATAGTTTATGGAATGGATCATGATCTTCATCGACGCACTAGGCCCATTTTGTAAGCCTCATTGCGCCCATCATGGCCGTTCAACGCTCGATCGGGCCGGCCCCGCCTCCTCGTTGCAAAGAGCCGGTCTTGCGCGCGCGCACGATTAGACAATCGCCGCGCCCGACGGCATCAAACAGCCATAGAAGCGGAAACAAGAAGCAGCGAATCGTCAACATCGAGGCGCCGACCAGCCAGATATTCCTGAGTTTCATGTTGGATTCGCCGAATCGCGAGGTCAATGTGGCGATAGCCGACTGAGCAACCCAGAGTGAGGGCGTTGCATTGCGAAGCCTGACTATCTCAAATCCGACCTCGGGCAGCAGGCGACGCAATGCCGGTGCGGTGAAGTGAACGATGTGATAGGGGACATGCCAGTTGATCCAATGGCTACGAAAGAGACTGCGGAATGCACTGCGCGCATTTGGAAGGCTCAACCACAGTTCGCCATCGGGTCCGAGAATTCGATGCACCTGCACTAACATGTCCCGCGGATTCAGCGCGTGCTCCAAAACATTGGAAAGGACCGCTACGTCAAAATAACCAACTGACGTGAGGCTAGCCAGGGGCGTGCTGACAACGATGAAACCCCGCGAGCGGGCACTAGCGGCGGCGATCGGGTTCGGCTCTTGCCCTGCAACCTCGAAGCCATTTGCGCGATACCGCTCAAGGCCTCGACCCTGGTTGCAGCCAATGTCAATCAATCGACCAGTCCCCCTCACGCGATGGAACGAGATATCGCCATCAACGGCGAGCCAGAGGCGGTAAAGCGCGCTCGCGAACACTCGTTCTCGAAACCTTGCATAGGGCGAGGCGTGGTCGGCTCCGAAATTATAGTAGCGCTGGTACAGAGCGTCGAGGCTTCCCTGATCGGGGCGCGGCACCGTTTGCATGAGTTGGCAGACAGGGCATCGAGCGATCGCGAACTTACCGGGCGTGCCGAGGCGGTTGTCGACGACCTCGGGCAGCACGATTTCGGTGGGGCCATGGCCGAAAAGGCAATCGTGCGGTCCCGCGACCTTAGTCATCGGCGCCCCTCAGTGCGGCAACCAGTTCCACCAGTCCCGCGCGGGCCCGCTCATGAGTTATCCGCGTCTCTTCGATGGCTTTGCGCGACGCGAGCCTCCAGGCGGCAGAATCGTGCGACCAGCGCTCGATCTGCGCGCACGCTGCGGAGACGAAATTATCGTTTGGCTTGATGACAAGACCGGCGCCCTCAGGCACCTGACACGGAATACAGCCACGTCCATAGGCGATAACCGGCACGCCCGCGCAGAGCGCTTCATAGACCACCGTCGGTTCGGCCTCGTTGACGTAGCGACTCGGGAACAAGAACACGTCGATTTCGGAAAAGAAGCGCGCTTTGTCATCGCCACGCACCGCTCCACGATAGTCGAGACGCAGCCCCAGCCTGGCCCGGGCCTCGACAATCAGGGCTTCGGCCTCGTCATCCATCGGATCGCCAGCAAGCACCAACTCCGATACCGTGTCGCCCGCCGCCAGGGCTGTATCGACGACCAGGTCGAGGCCTTTGTCGCGATGAAGGTTTGACAAGAAGCCGAGGCGCATGCGTGCACGAACCGCGCGCCGCGGCATCGCGTGCGCGGGCGGCCCGTAGAAAGCGGCATTGGAAAGAACCCGCACGTGCGCCGCCTGACGATAGTTGCGGCGGAGACCCAACGCCATCGTATGGCAAAGCACGAGGTGGCAGGCGCTCGATCCCGCGACCCGCATGAGCAGCGACATCTTCCAGTCCCAGCGGTCGACGTAGGCGAAGGAATGGTGGTGAATATAAAGCGGCCTATTGAGGAGACGGGCACCGACGGCCAATGCCACGTTGTAGAGGAGGCCGCAGCCGCCGGCGGCGGATAGATAGATCGCGCCGCGCTTGGCGCCGAACCCGCTCGCCGCAACGCGCACGATCGCCGTAATTACCCGGCGAAGACGCATCCAATGATAGGCAGGCCCGCGGTGCATCCCGCTCGCCGCAATATTGAGGACGACCACCTTGTTCCGGGTCGCTATTGCTTCAGCCATCATGGCGGTGATGACTGCGGCCCCGTGCATGGGCGGGGGTAAGGGTCCGATAATCATGATGCGCTGAAAGGCGCC